>Ga0310691_10001447_pt1 | contig 36137 bp, 42 predicted proteins | sample 176DNAGHGlowgp2_FD_203887 | JGI IMG/M metagenome (GOLD analysis project Ga0310691, IMG submission 203887) | Sheep rumen microbial communities from Palmerston North, Manawatu-Wanganui, New Zealand - 1766 DNA GHGlow gp2 (v2) (version 2) | ecosystem: Host-associated > Mammals > Digestive system >... | reverse complement strand
ATATTACACTTGTACCGAAAAACGAAAAATCTCTTTTTATGCACAGAAGGGCGTGGCGTGGGGTTTAAAGGGCTGATTTTCAAAATTTTTCAAATACCCCCCTGCCTGAAGGACGGTCCACCCACCCCACTGCCTACCTTCGACTGTGAATAACAAATCAAAATCAAATCAATACAATAAATATTAAATCATTATTTATAAATGATATATGGTAACAATCCATAACAAATAATTGCTTAATAATAACAATTATTTATTATTGAATAATTATTGGTTTTGGTATCGAATGGTTTATGTCTGCCGTCGTGTGGAATGCGTTCAGGGAGACACAAGCATCTACAATGGTTGTGTTGTGGCGGTGTATGAAATATATGCGGACTTGGATTCTTATGGGACGCTTTTCCAAGGAATTTTGGGGCATTTCAGGACGCTTTTCCAAGTGTGCCTTATATTCTGTCCATTTGGTTTCCGCCTTGCATCTGCCTGTTTGTTTCTGCTTGCTATCTCGTCGGTGTCCATCACGGGAAGTGAAACGGAAATAAAAGAGAAAGAGAAGCGGGATGCAAAATCCGAAATCGAAATCGGAAACTGAAATTGAATTATTTATGGACATTTTATTTTTCCCCATACCTTTTACCCCGTGCCTTGGTTTGGAATTGTCAGATTTATTTCTATATTACTGCAATGCAACCCGTTCAAAAAATAAGAGATGGTTATGATTAAATGGAACGATATACAACTTGACACATTGCCGGGTTTGGGAATTCTTGTTCTTTATTGGTATCTTTATGATACCCGCAGGGAAGCGGGTGTATGGCTTGAGATAACTTCAACAGCAAGATAGTAAGTCCTTTGACGCTCAAAAGTCAACAGGTATATCATTCCCTGATTAAATAAAAAACTGACACAATATTTCTAATATATGTGGCAAAGCAGGCGGAATTGTTCGTCTGCTTTTTTGTTGATCAAGATTTTTTGAAAGCAAAAACAATCTGCCTATATTTGTGACGAAAGAAAGACGGAGCGTTCAAGAAAAAGCGGTGTTGATCTTTCAAAAAAAGAGTTATTTGGATTTTAGAAAAAAGATTCCTATACTTGTAACAGAAGAAACAACGAAACAATAACAATTAACACAATCTACTATGAGAATTTTATCTGAAAAAGAAGTTGCGGAGCGTCGTGAGTCCGCTAAAGAGTTTGGAAAACAGGGTGCAAGCGAACTGTTCAAGTCGCTTATCGACACGGCCGCCGAAGTGTACAAGGAGACAGGCAAACCTGTCAAGGTTATGGACTTCAAGTTCTGCTTCGGGACAGTTCAACTGAACTATGTTGCCAAAAATGGAGAAGAGCATATCTTCTGCCTGTGGGATGAAACGGAAAAGCACGGATACAACAAGTACTTCGGCGGTATCTTTGGAGAAGATTATGAAGCGTTCTACCTTGAGATCCTTCGAGAACTGAACTTCATCAGGGAAATCAGAAACTATGCCGCCTAAAATAGAATAATTAAAGAATAAAGAATATGGAACCTGCCAACAACTACAACGGCTTCGGAAGTGAAGAAACCTACAACAAGATTTTCAATCAGGTTAGAACCCTTGTTGAGACAAATTACAACAGCGACCGCCTTATGGTGACTTGCGGTGAAGATTGCCTCGGCGACTACTGCTTCACTATTTGGATTGATGATTTGAGTGTTATGGTGTCCCGCGCATACACCGATGAAGAGAACTTCAACACGCAGGTTGATGTTGACACCGCAGAGTATGACTTCATCGAGGACTATATGCTTACTGCCATCTGTGAAATCCGCAACGCTGCGAAGAACGGGCTGTTCGATTGGCTGTTCGATGATTGGATTGACTAACAAGCCGACAACAGGGGGCAGTTAAGACAAGTAATTTTTATTTTTTTTAAATATGGACGAAGAAAAAAGAATTTTGAACGGCGTTGACGTCGATATGCTGTTCCACGGAATATCCGACGGATTCAAGGAAGTTTACCCCGATATTCACTTTGAAGTGCTGAATGACGGCTCGATTGTGGCTAAATGGACTGACGGGGCGGACAATAGTCTGGTACACAAAAAAACATTTGTGCCCTATGATTATCTAGCCGAGATTATCAGGGGATTTTTCAAGGACGTTAACGTTCGCCACGAAGAACTGCCATTCTAACAATGGAGAAGAAGAAAAAAAGAAAGGTTGAAAGGGAGATTGTCAGGCGGGACAATGAAGTGGAGTTCACTGAACTTCTCCGACTGAAGGATCCTGCAAGGTTCAAGAACTACAACGAGGCGGACGACGCATTTCGGAACGCAATCGTCTTTTGAATACTGAAAGAACTGCTGCACCTACCCGCTGGGTGTTGAAACAAAGGCGGGGTGATATGTTTTTTTCTCTCTCCACCCTTCGCAGTGATTGTGCGGGGTGGTTTTTTTATTACCTTTGCGGTATGAAGCCGATTGTCAAGGAATACATAGATACCATCCTATCAAGCGGAGAAATCTATTGGGATGAAGACAAGTACACCTTCGAGCAGTATGAGCAAATCATAACCGAAGCCGTTAGAAGTGTCTGTGAAGAGCACTTGGAACAGGGTGATGGCGAGATTGAGGACTATGATTACCTTGAATGGTGTATCAAGGAAAGGTGCAACAGGGCATTGGGAAATGAGTAACTACCACACAATAAAAGCCGACTTTGAAACCGTCAACGCAAAGTTGGTGGAAGGGTTGAACAACGCCCGCAATTTCTTCCGCAAGGCGATTGACTCCGGCGCCGGCAGGATAAGCACCATCAGGGTGTGTTCCTTCAACATAGAGAAAATTCACACCGAAATCCGTTGGGATTGGCAGTATGACAAACTCTTTATGGTTATGGGTATCGTCGATGATACCAACAAGGGAGAGATACCGATAGAAGGGTTCGCCACATCAGCAGTGAAAAAAGCCGCCGAAGAAGTGTTGGAGATAGCGATGGATTGGAAGAAGGAAGAGATAGAGTGCAGCGTTCTCGGGGAATGAAAAAAACAAAACTGACGGGAGAGATTCCGCCAGTTTTTAACACATCTGATTTTAGCCGATTTCAGCCACTATTTTTTCTCGGACGAGTAATCTGTCATTTTTGCAATAATATTAGATTGTAGCCAAAACCAGGCGGCTCCGGTAGGACGCTACCAAGATATCTCATTTGTCTGATTTCCGAAGGCACGCTGAACGTCGTCGAAAACGGTTTGGTTGAAGATGCCTGCATAGTGCTTCAACTGCCTTTCATCAGTCCAACCCATAATCCTTTCTATCGTCTCGTTCGGGATTGCGGGGCGGTGGTTGATGAGCAGGGAAGCCGCCGTGTGCCGGGCCATGTGGAAGTGCAGCGGCTTCTCTATCCCGCAGATATCCTTGATTTCTTTCAGATACTCGTTCGTCCGCTGGTTTGACTTTATGGGCAGTCGGTAGTTGTACTTTTTGAGAATCCTGTCAGAATTGCCGAGAAGAATTGCGAGAAACTTGACGCCCGTTTTCTGACGGGTTTTCTCAACATAGGTGTACCCTGACTCGTGGGTTTTGAAGTCGCCTTCTTCAAGTGTGGCTATGTCGGCGAAGGACAAACCTGTATAGCAGGAGAAAAGGAACACGTCGGCGATTTCCTGCAGGCGTTTTCCGAATTGGTGGTTCTCTATTTTTTTAAGTTCTTCGTCAGTCAGGTACAGAATCTCATTTTTGACTCCCTTGTCAATCTTCAAGCCGAATGCGGGATTGGAAGGTATCTTGCCCGTCTCGAAAGCATATTTGAAGATTGTTTTTATTTTTTGCAGGTAGTTGCAGGAAGTCGCAGGATCAAGACGCTCGTTCAGGGACGCCTGATATATCTTGAAGTGCTCCAATGTCACGTCCTTCGCAGGGAATGATGCTGTCAGAACATTATGCTCCATAAACATAACCGTCGTCTTCTCATACCTGTTGTATGTGTCCTTCGTCAAATCCCTTCCCAATCTTTTCTTCAGCAGTGAAAGGTATTCGTCGAACAGGATGCCGATTGTGTATGTCTTCGGGCTTCCTGTGTTGTTCTTCAAATAACTTTTGAGGTTTGATGCAGTCAGTTCAACGTCGTCCTTCAGCATAAGCGTCAAACACCTGTCAACCCTTTTCCTTTGTTCAAGAAGATACTCGGTGATTTCTTTCGTTCCTTTCCTGAACTCTTCCGGCTCCGCCTTCATTGGAAGTTTGATAAGCGTCCGTTCGCCGTTGATAATGATAACCATTTCGATTGGCGAAAGTCCTGCGACGTTTTTTTTCTGTTCCCGACATTGGAACCTGATTGAGAATGTCTCCCTTGCCATAGGTAGCAATTTTTTTTAGTGGTAGCAAGTTCTGCCACAAAGTTAAACAAAATACCTTGATTGCACACCTTCAAGCAGATAGGATAAACAAAAAACCCTACCAGATTGCTCTGATAGGGCTTTAAGCGGTGCGGACGAAACCGCCCGATTTCTATCGTTTCTACTTGATTACAAGCATTTTACAAAATAAAATATAAAATTACAGGTATCAAGTATGCAATCTTCAACTGCGAAGATAGCGATCATTTTTATTTTTGCAATACCATTAAATGACAAAAATGGACATATCGTTGTCAACGGGATTTTTCAGGTAGCCGCCCAATGCGGTAGTCATACTGATAACTGAATCCACCTTCTTTCCGCTCGAACTATTCTCCTTCGTCACTTTCTGGTTTCCGTTGATATCCGATTTGAGACAGGCGTTTCCAAACTGCCACAGGACGTTGTAGCATTTGTCGATTATCATTCTCCCTTCCCTTGCAAGACGCTCGAACTCCTTCGTCGCAGCGTTGTAGTTGCCAACCGCCTGCGAGAACTCGTTCACATTGTACCCAGCGTCAGTCAAGTCGATTTGGAACTGCGTCGCATTCCACTTGTCAAGGTATATCGCATTGATAGGGCAGGTTTGGTGTATCTCATATATAACGCCTTCGATATAGTCATAATCGCATACATTTCCGTTCGTGGTTATCAAACTTCCTTCGTCAACGAATTTCTCATACAAAGCCCTGTTCGGGTGTTCCTTGATAGTTGCTTCGGGCAGGAACGTCCAAGTTTTGAAAACATACTTGTCATTTGTGTCGTCGGGCGGGAACATTATTGATATGGAAGATATGTCGTTGACGCTTGACAAGTCGCATCCCATTACACACGTTTTTCCACGGAACTCTTCCAAGTTCACCCTTTGCATTAAATTCGCAATTATCGGTTGCGGTATCCAAGTTATTTTTGACTGAACCCATTTGTTGAAAGTTTTCGTCAGGACACCTGAAAGGGCGGTGCTATCAACCTGCGCCTTCTTTACTTCGGCTAGCATAAACTCTTCGCTGACGGTGACTCCCAGATTTGGCTGACACTTGATGAAATTTACAGGTTCAGTCCAATCGTCGTCTTCGTCCAAACTCCAAATGAACGGGAAGAAATTGTCCATTTCCTTGACGCCAGCCAATATCTGAACGGAAAGTTCGAACATATCGTGGCACGGTCCGTCAAGGTTGAAACCCGCAGTAGTGATTATGACGCCTAGCGGCTGTTCACGCATACCTTGGGAACTCTTCATAACGTCATAGAGTTTCCTGTCTCTCGCCTCGTGGAACTCGTCAATGCAGAACAGGTTGACATTAAGTCCGTCGAGTTTGGAAGCGTCGGCGGAGAAAACCTTTACAACTCCATTGTTTGAAGGCATTTTCAGATAATTCCTGTATGCTTTCAGATAATCGCTCTTTGGATCAATGCTGTGTGCGAATTTTTGAACATACTCGAAAAGTATTCTCGCTTGCTCACGGCTGTTTGCAAGACAGGCAATTTCGGGGCTTGCCTCTCCGTCAACTATCAGCATATACAGGGCAATTGCAGCCATAAAAGCGTCCTTGCCCGCCTTTCTTGCGACTTGGATATATGTCTCGTTGCATACCCTGAACCCCGTCGCCTTCCACTTCAGCCCGAATATGTTCGCAAGAACGAAACTCTGCCAATCTGAAAGAATGAACGGCTTCCCTGAACTTTTTCCGAGAAAGTGCCTGATGCTCGAAATAAACGTCTCGCAGTTGTCAACGACGTCAGCGTCGAAATAAATGTCTTCCCTTTCCCTGAACGCACAAAAACGTTCGACGGCTTGCTTAATGTACAGCCCCGTCCTTACAGCACCCGACTTGACGTCCCTGATATATCTCTCATAACCTTTCACCGAAACTCAACCATTTTTTCCTCAATTATTGAAATGTAAAACCTTTTCCTTTGTACCTTCGGATCCAATTCACCCAATCCGAACAATTCCACTGTTTCTACTGTAAAATATGTGCGCCCTTCTTCGAGCATTTTCTTGAACATACTCTGCAGAGTGATTTTCTCTACCTCGCTGTATTGTTTCATAGTCCCTCTTCGAATGTCTTGTAGTCGATGCACTTGATCCTTGAAGGTTTGAAATTGTGGAGAACCCACAGGGTGAACAGACGCTCCGACAAAAAGCCGAGCACCTGACTTTGATAGCGGGTTCCGTTCGTCCCTCCCCCTATGTGCCCGTTGATATTAGCCCTTTCTCCAGACGCAATTTCCTTCTCTATCTTCTCCTTCGCCATTTTAGGCGTGAACCAGCCCTTCTCCTGCCTGAACAACTGCAGTATGTCGAACAGCCATTTGCAGTACCGCCTGAAATTCCTTGCCTTCATAACGAACCCGTTGGAATAAAATGTGAATTTTCCGTTGTTGATCCATTTGTCGAAATCCTCTGCATAGCCGGGGTAGTATTCTTTTATGATTTTTTCTACCACCTCCAGATCCGTCTCCGAGTGGCACAGCCCATACTGCTTCCTGACTGAACCGAGAGGGAAGTACACGGGAGAAGCGACTATCACGTCGCAACTGCTGAACCATTTGTCGAAATCCTCGTTCTCGTCGAACTTCAACCGTCTCCTGTATTGGCATACTCCGACATACCTCTTTCCTTCCAATGCGTTCTTCCATATCCAATACAGCCCGGTGTTCTCCGCATACAGCCAGTTCCATTCCGCAATGCTCGTTCCGTCGGTGTCCCTTACTTCGGTGAACCTTTCCTGATTGCCTACTTGAATGGGAGTGTACAGGGCATTGTCCCAATACCCATACTCCAACGGTTTGTGACCGATTTGGTATATCTGTGCGTCAGTCCTCTTCTCCATACTACCGCATCTCTACTTCCTTTGCCTTCTGCTGTTTCAGGAAAGCGTCGAGCGGGCTTTCTTCCTTTTTGATTTCAGTTGAACCCAGCTGCTTTCCGCTCTTCAGCGTCAACCCCATCGACTTCATCAAACTCTCCAACCTGCAGCACGCCTTGTCCCTTGCTGTACACAGGGGAGTGAGGATTGGGCCATACTTCCCGTTTATCACGATATTGTCCATATCGTCTATTTGGCTGTTGAGCATTATGAACTGCTTGTAGTAGGACTCGAGCAATATGAGGTTAAGTTCGAACTCCGGCGGAATAGCTCCCGTCGGTTCGCCTGTCAACTTGGTGGCAAGGAACGCCCTTGCTGATTTCATGAACGCCCTAGTCTGACGTTCCGCTTTTTTCTTGTAACTTGCATCCATTTCTATTTTGAAGAGGACGAGTTTTGTCTGTGCCTCTGTAATAAATATAGCTTTGCCTTGAAAAAGAACAAGACTTAAAAACAAAGCCCCCTGTTTACAGGAGGCAGGATTATATAATGAGCCGAATGAATTCCAACAGCCGGGATTTCTTCGTCAAAACCTTGGATAGAAAATGGACTTTCGGTTGACCCGGCCAGCAACCTGCTAAATTGAGTGGAAACGACATACAACTTTGCCCGTTACCGTGTTTTGGAATTCTTGATCTTTATTGGTATCTTTGTGATACCCGCCGGGAAGCGGGACTTTGGCTTTAGATGACTTCAAGAGCAAGATTGTAAATCCTATACAACAGGTGTATCGTTCCCTCACACCAATAAAAGGACATCATTGAGCTTCCGCCTCGAAAGCAGCTAACACATCTTCAATATCTTCGCTTGAATACACCACTTCCCTATAGTCCACGCTTGAGCAACCCTCGAATAACTTGACAACCTCGACGTCCATAGTCCACTTCCTTTTTTTCTAAAGATACAAAAAATAATCCAATTTTCGTCCCGGTGCGGACAGCACCACGCAAGTGGAACGCAGCGTCTTTCTTTTATGCACCTTTCTCTTATTTCTCTTTGGTAATTTTCTTTTTTCTTTTTTTTTATTTATCTAAAAGCTGATCTTAGGGGCCCTTGAATACTTCTGGTTTAAAGGACCCTAGGTATATATAGATCTATATATACTAGGACCTATAGCAAAAAATTTTCATTTGTGTTTTCAAAAAATAACGTCTATTTTTGCAAAAAAAGAGAGTATGAAAAATTTTAAAACATCCTTCAACACGAAAGAAGAAGCAAAGGAATATTGCAGTTCCCTTCCCATCAATGCGCTGCTTGAAATGTGTGTGGACTTGCTTATGGAACGCCGGCTTCCGAAGAAGATTTCAATCACGGAAGAGCAGTTCAGGACTATGTTCAAGATTGTCGGCGTCAGGGAAGACGGAACCGTTGAGAACAGGGGAAGGAAGCCTAGCGTTGATCAAAACGATATGGCAAAAAAGTAAAAATTCACATTGTTTCGGCAGTATTTTTATCGAAATTGTATCAGTTTACATTCGAACTGATATAGTGTTAGCTTATGCATACAAGAAACCCCCGCCTTCGGAAAGGCAGGGGCAATGGAGAAAAATAGGTTTTTATGAACAATTGCAGTAGGAAAACCTGCAACATAAATATACTATTTTTTGTTTCAAACCCGGGGGAGTAATGCCACGTCCTCGCGGTGTCGGGAGCGGGTGTCGTGGCGCCGAACACCATACTCCCCTTCTACTACTTGAATTTGAACACAAGCCACAATGCGACAGCCGCAAGTGCGAGTATTCCAATGGTTGACATTATCTTCCAAAACAGCGGTACATAAGGTACAGGTTTTTCCACCTCTATCGGGATTTCCCTTGTGATCAAGCTGTCCTTAACCACCACCCTTTCTTTCTCGATTATCTGAACGGGTATCTTCCCTGTCTGAACCAATCTTCCCTTCAACACCATAGCGGTTGAGTCAACCCAAGAGCGTGCCTCAGATAGTGTTCCACGCATGATCAACGTGTCATTCAAGTCGATGAAGTCAGATAGAGACACTTCAGGGATTTGCACCAATGTATCTGTCTTATGTAGATAAGTTGTGTCGTGGACGCTGATTTCCCTGACTGTTTCAATTGGAACATATTTTATTGTGGTGCATGCAGTAAATAGCACCGCAACCAAGACAATAAATACTAATGATCGGTTAACAATATATACTAATGATCGGTTCATAAAAATAAGTGTATTTCCGCAACAAAAAAATCAGTGTAATTATTGTTTTTTTTATGCTGCGTTAGAACTAAAAATATTATGCCTTTGTTGCCCTGAATTGTTGTAGAGGCCAATATGTATCCATTGAGATTTTCCTTTCTTTTCTAGAATACATTGATCGAAATCCTTGTCTTTGATCCAATTTTTAACAAACCTTTTGAATTCTTCGAATTTTCCATTGGACGGGTAAATATCGGCAGCGAAACCGATTCTATGGATACTGTTTTCAACCCCGCCGACTTTTGAATTTAATGCGTCATTGCGGAACCCGCTTGTGATTTTAATACCGGAGCCCCATGCCTCTCTAAGATCGTCAAGGAATAGAGCCAACTCTCTCAAGTGCTCCACTATATCCCAAGAAGGCAGGTTCTCAATTGATTTCTGCCTTGCGGTTGAACTTGTCAAAAATTCTTCAAGATTAAAGTGTTTCGGTTTCCTCATTTTCTACTTCCTCCAATTCGCCCTGTCCTATCTGTATAGTGGTAGAGCCGTGCTGAATCTTCACTTTGTTGTTTTCTTCAAGGGCTTTGGCTGCGAAAGAAAGGGCTGGCCAGAGGAACAGAATCCCAGCTCCCTCAAGAACAGAACCACTGATTTCCCCCTGCGGTGGAGCAAAGAAGCCGCCGACAAGCAACGCTATTGAAATAGCCAATGTGGTCCAAAAAGCAACAAGGTAGTGACCCTTTAAATTACCCGTTATTTTCATTTTTCTTTTTTGATTTCTTTTTAAGTTCCTTTTCCATTTGTTTCTCAGGATCAACTTTCTTTTTTACCGGTGTAAAAAATCCACGATACTTTGAAATAATGGCGGCACTATTGCAATTACAGCTCATTGCTTGGTTCCTCCTTCAAATATTTTTGGTATTTGCGATCCTTAAACTCCTGAATGAAGAGCGGAATTGAGCCGAGAATTATTGTGACGTTCATAACGCCGAATGCAATACCGAACGCAAGCGGTACATTGGTGAACAATGCCACTATGTCAAGGATTGCGAGGACAATCCAAATAATGAATAAAACAATAGTCGAATTTTTCATATCTATCTTCTTTCTAGTAAAAGGGGGTGAACTGTATGCCACCCCCCGTTTAAGTAAAATAAATTATAAGTTATGCGTCAAAAATGGGGTTAAAATATATTTTATTAGGTAATGAACACATTTGAAATTGAGACGTTGGTAACTTCCTGCGAAGGATAAGGACTCAATGTTGTGTGAGTGCCCGTTGTAGTCGCCCATTCTCCGTTTACAAAACTTGTATCAGTCAAGATAACATAGGCACCATAGTATGTTTTTCCTGTGCTGCTCGAATCGGGCTTCACGGTAGAAGCTGGGCTTATGGTTTGGGTTAGCGTCTTTGTCACTGTGCTCGTCCCAGACTGCGGTGAAGGAAGCGACTTCAACCTGCTCACAGTCAGTGTGTATGTTATTCTCCTTGTGGAAGTTATAGGGGCGTCAGTTGCTATAACCACGCCGATATTCGGATATGTAGGTGGCGGACCGCCCATACCATTCTGCGCCGTTCCAATAACCCAATAGCCATACTCGCTGTTTCTCGTTGCCTTGATAGTCAAGCCGTCAAATGCGGTGGTGTATGCCTGCTGTGTTATGGACAGTTGAAGTATGTTTCCGCTGTCGTTCTGTGTGAACGTGAACCCTGCGTGCCTTATGCTTCCGCTGTTGGAATTGATTCCGAAATAATAAGTATAGTTGTATTGGTTGTATTGATCCTGCTGCCTTTGCAATAAATGTATCCAACTAGGCGTCTGCCCGTTCTCCTGAACGATATAGGACAGCTCATGCGGTTCTCCGTCACACCTTGAAGTGATCCTGATAACAAGTGTTCCGCCGTTATAGCCAATATTTGTGCTTGTGTCAGGATCCATAGCAAAAGTATAGGTGTGCCCCGTCGGAGTTGGTGGCGTTGGACCGCTGTCGGGCCATACTTTCTCCGTTCCGAACCATATTCCAACAACATTGTCGGTTCCGAACGAAATTGATTGAATTATTGTTCCTGCTACATCTATCATAATCTATTGTATCTGTATGTAAATTATTCCCGGTTGTTTTGTGATTCTTGAACTTGCGATACCGCTGAACAATTTTGCACCGCTTGAAGAGGCATAGAACGCCCAATATCCAAGTTTAATTGCACTGTCGCTTCCATCAACGCTAGTCTGAACGGCTACATAGGGCCATTGTACATAGTTGACGTTCGTGTTAACACCCTTGAATCTCCAAGTGTAGTTCGGTCCGTCCTTCGTGAAATAGTCGCTCCAAGTTTCTCCGCTTGTCTGCATAACGACTTCCAAATTGAACAATCCCGCACCGATGATAGCGGAACCAGCAGCCCTTCCGCTATTAGTACTCGGCGCATTTGTCTTAATCACGTCAAGAGAACCCGCTACAACTTTCTCGTTCGTGTACAATGCAGTTGAGCCGCTGTTTCCCATAACAGTAATGGTTCCCATAGCGTCCAACTTGTCGGTGTTGGCGGCAGGGGCTATGATTACCGACTCCTGTTCAGTGCCTCCGCTTGTCGAAGTCAGTTGGATGAATGACGGGTTGATATTAATATCCTTCGTTATTCCGTCACCATCATAAAAATCTCCTTCGAGAACTGAACCGAAGTTGCTGTCGTTTCCTATCTCAAGACAGCCGAACGTTCCCTTTGTCGCCGTCATTGAGCCATCATAGTTGACTCTGAAAGGAGCATTCCCCGGTGTATTTGAACCCGCCCAGAATGAAATGCCGTTTCCGCCTGCAGCACCCGCCGTGACGGTTCCGCCGCTGTCTCTCAAATAAATCTCGTTGCCTGTCATAAAATCAATGCTCGCCCCCGAAGCGAGAATAAGTTTTGCCGCCACAAACTCGAACTGCTCGTCCGCTTGCGTCCAATATTGCGAAACAGAGTCCCAACTAGTGCCCGCATGCTGTGTGTAAGAGGTGTTGCAGTAATAATAATAATTCGTCCCTCCTGAAACCCTGACAATGATGTCAAGGAACATTTCGTCCTCTTCTGTCGGTTCGTCTCCCGGAACCACGTTGTCGTTTCCGCTGTGCCACCTTCTCTCCGTTGCAGAAGTCCATTCTGTAGGACCGAGTATGGCTGCGCCGTTCCTTCCCTGTCCGTTTGTTCCATCGTGCAGGATAGGAATTGTTTCAAAATCATACTGAATGTTGTCATTCAACAATTGGAAAGCAACATAGTTTTGAGACCCGCTGACAGTAATGGTTTGCCCTGTATAATGGTCCGCAGGAGAAAGAGTGTTAAACCCCCAATAAATATATGGCTCTTCGCTGTACCCGATTTGTTCAGGTTCGTTCTCGCCAACCTGTTTGTATGCTTCGCAGGTAATCGTTGAAGGGTATGTGTTTCCGCTTGCGTCAACCCTGACTACACTTGCGGAAGGGGTAAGCCAATAAGAAACGGCTGGTTCTCCGTTCGCTCCCGGGAAGTTCTTCGACAGGGTGAAAATTGCTGTGCCACGGAGCAGTCCTGTCGAACCGCCTGACTTCGCCCTTACTTCAATACCTATTGAAGTTCCTGTCCAAGTGAAAGCGTTCGAAACGGTAATCACACCATTTGAAGGGTTGATGCTGATGTTGTTCCCATAGTCCTGCCCAAAGTAATAGTATGCGTCAGAAACTTCGTCCTGTCCATAGTACAGCGTTGCCACGCATTCAGGGCGGACTGCGCCGGGAAGTAGCGTTCCACCGCTGTCGCAGTTTATGCTAGCATTCTCGTTCGTCAAGTCAAGCCGATAGACGCTGCTGCCTGACGTTCCGTCCGTTCCTTCTTCCAAAAGTGGAATTGTTTCCAATTCATAGAAAGTACCGCCTGAATTTTTGAGTCCGAGCACAAGGTTGTCGTGTCCTGAAGCAACAACAGTTATGGCACCTGTATATGCCGTCCTAGGAGTTTCTGTATCCCAACCCCAATACATAGTTGTCGATGCATCTTCTTCGGGCGGTAAGTCATTCACTTGCTTCATTACTTTCGCAGTCACTGTTTGAGGTGTGATTGTTCCTGTGTTTGGATCCACCTTGATAACCGAAACAGAAGGAACTATCCACCTTGTAGTGGCACCCGTTCCATCAACACCGGGATACTGCTTGGTGATAGTCATTATCTTTGTAAATGTCAAGCCGGAATAAGTTGCGGAGAATGTAACGTCCAACGCAGTACCTTCGAACGAGAACAACTGCCCCTGTTCCGCTTCGCCGTCATAAAGAAGTTTTCCGGTTGTATGGTGCACTGCTATGCCCCTTGCGTTAGCCGCCTGTGGTGTCGTTATGTCGAAAGTAACGCCGCTTGATATTTTTTCAATCCCGAAATACAACTCTGCAGTACACTGCGGACGTGTTGCCCCTGAAAGAACGTTTCCGTTTATGTCGCAGTTGATACCTGCAGAGTCGTTCGTCAGTTGAAGTGAGTATGAAGAACTAGGAGAACCCCTTTCGATTGTATATGAATACTCGAAATCAATTCTCTCGCAATCACTCGCCCTAGGATACCATTTTTCAACCTCTGGACCCATTTCAGACATCGTTGACAAATAAATGTTGCAGGGGAAATACAGAGAACCACCTTCTCCCTGAATGGTTGAATCTACAGTAACTGTAATCGTCGTTGCAGTCGTTCCGTTGTTTGAAATCGTCACTGTCAGTCCAGTGTTCGGAATGCCTGTAATTCCGTTGTTTGCTGGCGGTATGAGCCTAGCTTCGCCCGTTGTGTCGTCATATTCAACATCAACCTCATCCAAAGCCATGACATAGGTGGGAACCCTTTGGTTCTCCTTGTAGCCGATAACCTGAATTGTATCTGTTTGCGCACTGATAGCGAGTTTCTGTGCGTCAAATGCACAGCTCTCCTTTGACAGAAACATATAGAAACCTGTCCTGTCGTCCTGATTTCCTCCTCCCGTGTCCTCGCCTATGCTGGTTGTAGAATCATTCCCATAATAGGTTGATTTTACAACTGTGCTTGTAATGTTTCCCGCCGCCATATAGTGCCCATAGGACAGGCGTCCTTTCGGTTGTATTGTTGAATATTTTAAAGGTATGCTACTCATTTGGAATGTTTTTCTTTTTTTCTACACAAGTCATTTTTTGCCTGCTGTTATGATAGTCAATTTCGGTTCCGAGTTGTACAAATCCCTGCTCTTGATCAGCAACGTCAACCGCAAACAATTTTTGGAAAGGCGGTATTGTGTCAGAGAGCGTCAGAGATATCTTTGAAGTAGGTGTGTTGTATTGGTACACGTGCTTCAGGACTATATTGTCTTCCGGTCTTTCAGGTGTGTTCTCGATTGACGCTTCCGTTATCGCAGACAGTACCGACAATTCCGCATTATTGTTCAACCTGTATGACACACTGCTGTATGACGGCTGTGCGTCGGTGTTGTCGGTGGTAATCTTGCAGGTTATGTCGCTCATTTCGTGAACCGAGCCCTCGTCAATCACATTCTCATAGGTTATGTCGTTCTCTTCCTTGCTCTCATGCTGTTTGCGGATAAAATCGAAAGACAAATCCTTTACCCAACAGAAAGCATTGTATTCGAAGCCATAGTTCTCGAACTTCGGGTTTCCTGTGTTTCCCCAATAGGAAGGTGCAGGATTGATAATCTCGAACTTTATCTCCTGTGAAATGTCAACCCCGTCTAAAGGTATCTTGTATCCTTCGCAGTTGAGGTCGTCTTCCCAAGAGACATTGTTAAGGACTGACAAGTCGGTGTTCCAATAGTCCTCGTCCTCCGTCTTGAACATATCTGCTTTCTTATCCCATTCCGCCTCTATATAAAACATAGAGTTGGTTGTAGTCCACTGCTCCCCGTTCCAATACTTGTCTCCTATCTTCAACCTGAACCTTACATTGCCGATTGCATTGTGGTGCGAACCTGCCTTGAAGAAATATGCAGAACAGTGTTGGCTGGTCCATTTCGGATTGATATAGTTCCTGTCCGCATATTTTTCCAAAAGCATTGAATAGTTGATGACAATGAAACAGTCGTTGACGGGAAGTATCCTTGACTTGTAGCCATCCTTCAACCTGAACACGACGTTGTTCTCTCCCGTCCTGTTGTTATTGTGCTTCTCGTTTATGCAGATATATCTTGTGTAGTCCATTTTTGAAGGGACTACCAACTGCTGTCCTTCGTTTCTGTAGTTTTTCCTTACCACCCCCATATCGACGATTGTACCGCCACGATAGTCGAGAGTGATTGAAGAAGATGCGGTTGTTCCGGTGTCCAAAACGAAATGCTCGTTTCCCGCCATATCGGAATAGACGCTTTCCCAATATTTGTGATCATACAACCTGTGGCGATACACATAGTCCTGATCCCTTTCTCCATATTTTTCTGACTCCTTGTCATAGTCCTGCCCGAAACCAAGGAAGGCACTACCCGAAGGAAATTCTCCCGGTGTCGTCTTTGGCTCAATATTGAAACTGTTGTAGAAACCTTCCCCAGAAGTAGTATCGTTCCTGTTAGTCAAAAAACTGTCGTCAAAAATATTTGGAATAAAATCTTCAATCGAATACAGGTTAGCCACAACCCTTATCTTGTTGAAGACGGGTTCAAAGGAAATCGTCGCACCGTTCTGCTTGTAATCATCTGCGGTTATAGTCATACTCCCGTCAAGGTGAGAACTTGAACCTGTGTTATAGTTGGTTGCCTTTGCGCAGAAAGTGGCATAAATGTCGTTGTTGTCGGTAAGGTACTGATAGTCGATAAAATACATTCTCTTGCCCCATTGTAGACAGGTGTATCCGAGATAACGGCATATCTCTTCCAAAACCTCCGACAATTTCCAAGGTTCTTCAATATCCGAACTGAAAAAGTTCATTTCAGAAATGAACAAATGTTCAGGCAATACCACAGTCGAACCAATCTTTTTTGATCGCGTCCAATAATAACCATCCAAATTTTCGCACCTGTTGCAAATCTGTGAGATTATTTCCTTGAAAGACACTGTGCCCTTGTCGTGTATCGGCTCATAGTCGAAATACTGCAGAGAAGAAATGCAGTCAGCAGCCTCTAGTTGGAATGTCTCATAGCAATCTTCATAACCAGCATCATAGATTTTTGGAGTAAGCCACCCTGTCCATCTGACGACGGAAGTGCTTCCCGATATCTCAACGAGTTCTATTTTTGTCCCGTGTGCCTTTGCGGAAAGAATGTCTTCCATATAGTCGTTATGGACAACATTTATCGTCGCCGTTGAAGTCCTTACAGGTTCGAACGGAGTGCTGCTTGTATTGTATTGGACTATGAACGGACCGTTGTCAGAAAGCTCTATCTGTGTATATTCGGAACTACCGGTGTTTCCGATAATCCTGACTTCGAACTTCTTGCAATCAAGTCCCCAGAATGATCCTTTGTAGTTGTTTGGCATAGAAATCCTTTTCTTGTAAAAGATATGTCTCTCGCCGACATAGGAAAGATTTTGTATATCTGTAAATATGACAGATATAAAATTAAAATTTCATTTTATTTACAAAACAACCCTGTTATGTGGACACCTTGCAGGTAAGTATTACTTGGGTAAGCACACTGGTTATTTGACTGATGGGTATGCTGGCAGTGGAAAAATACTTAAAGATTATTTCAAAAAATATGGAAAGAAAAAAAACAAAACATATATTCGAGAATTATTGGAATTTAACGGATCAAAAGAAGAAAACGCAATAAGGGAAAAAGAGATAATCGGAGATAAATGGAAAACCGATCCAAACTGTATAAATTGTTGTGAGGGCGGGATATGTGGCGGCCTTTCGTTTATACCTTGGAATAAAGGGAAAAAAGGATGTTTTTCATCTGAAACAATTGAGAAAATGTCTAATGCAAAAAAAGGCAAGCCATCGCCATATAAAGGGGTGCACGGTAGATATACTGAAGAAACGCTTTCTAAAATGAGTTCTGCTTCTAAAGGACGGAAGCACACAGAACAATGGAAAAAGGAAATCAGTGAGCGGCAAAAAGGGCATACTGTATCGAAAGAAACAAGAAAAAAAATATCCGAGAAGGCGACAGGAAGAAAATGGAGCGAAAAAGCAAAAAACTCCATAATGGTTCCAATACTCCAATACACAAAAAACGGCGAGTTTGTTAAAGAATGGCACGGAGCGACTGAAGTAGAAAACAAATTAGGGATATCGCATAAAAAAATATGGAAGGGGCTTAATGGGTATTCGAAATTTCCCGGCGGCTTTATGTGGAAATACAAAGAAGGGACTAATGATTAGCCCCTTCTTCTACTTGTTTCATTGTTCAGCACGGAAACCAAATCACATCCCCTCACTCTAAACTGCACTTCTTTTCCAAGTGCTCCGCCTTTACCGTTCAGCATATCCCAAAGGTTCCTCTGCTGCCCGGCGTTGAGCACTAGTTCGCCTGCGTTCGCACGGATAAGAGTAGAGTCACCGGTTTTTGAATTTCCTTTAATCCAACCTCCGCCCGCAAATTTTTGCATATTGGCGGCAAGCAAAGCGACAATTCCTGTAACAGCAGCAGCCGCAAGGATAGGACCGACGATAGGGATAGACGACTGCGAACTTGCCGCACCTGCAACCGCCTGTCCTGCGAGTGCAGTTGTTGTAGCACCGATAGCCGCCTGTTTTGCTGATTCGGCTGATATGGTAGCCCCCTGCGACGCCTTTTCTGCAACAATCTCCGCCGCCAGCGCCTTTCTCTTCGTTCCTGACTGTAGGGCAGTCATAGCCGCCTGCGCTTCTTGCAGTTTCTTGTTCGTTTCAATAACGCTGTTGAAAAGCGAGAATGTGTTGGTAATCGTTTCAACAACAGTGTTCAAACTGTCGAACACTTCGACAATTGCAGATACACGCTCCAAAAAATCTTCATCGAACAAATCGCCTCCGAAAGCGTCGTTCATTGACTGCAATGCAGAAGTAATTCTCCCTGTTGCGCTGACGATACCTTCCGCCCAAACGTCCCAAACATCGGAGCCGAGTTGTTTCTTCAACTCCTTGATATCTTCACTGAGCTCTGCAAAGTTAGCCGCATCGGTGAGTGCAGACGCTTCGTTTTTGGCAACCCTCAACTTCTCTATTACCTCGTCGAGCATTCTCGACATTGCAGGATCAAGGGTTCCATATTTTTTAAGTTCAAGGATTTTGTTCTTTATGTTTTCAAGTTCCTTCACATAGTCCTGTGCATCTTTCGCATATCCGTGAAGCGTCTTGTCAAGACCGTCCTTGTAAGCAAAAAATCCGTTCTCCTTTTCCTTTTTATTTGGAACTCCACCCGCCATAATTTCTGCGGACTTCTCGAAGTATTTCTGGATCTTTTCGAGCGACTTGTCCAGTTCTCTCTCGAGCACTTTGTCGTTCTCCTTGATTTGTTCTTCGAGTTCGTTCCAAAGTTGGATATCCCCGATTGCTTCGTTTATCTCGTCAACAATATCCTTGTACTTCTGTCCAAGAGAGTTGAGTTTGCCAGCAAGGTCGTCCATACCAAATACATTGTCCTTGTATTTGTTTACCAGACTTTCAAGCGCTTTGGCATATTCCTCACCGCTCATTTTACCAGATTTCAGGGTATTGTCCAATTTACTTTTTTCCTTGCTGAACTCATCAAGATCCTCCTTCAACTGTTGCAGTGGAGTTTTCTTTGATGAAATGCTTGAAGATACTTTCAGTTGTGCGACAAGTTTCTCATACTCGCTACCCAGGCTCTCAACGACGTCTTCCCAATCATCATATTTTTGAATGGTTTTCAGTGTGTCTTCACGGAGTTTGTTGACGTCCCTGTTGTATTTCTTGGTTGAAATTGAACCGTCCTTCAGTTTCTTGCCAAGCTCCGCAAGCGAATTTTTATACCCGTCAAGAGCCGTCCGAATTGCCTTTGCAGAATCAATGTCTTCACTGTCCGGGCCGGAGAAAGGATCATTAAGCCCCTGGTGCTTCATTGTGTCGAGCAGGTTGGTGATAGAAGCGTCGAGAGCGTTTATCTCCTTCGTGTATTTAGCAACCTGTTTTCCCTCTTCTGTAAGTGCGCCAATAGGGGTTTTGATGCCAGCCCCGTTCATAACAGCGTGCGACGCATGTTCCTCATAACCGGGCTTGCTCGTTATCTCGTTTCTCTTTGTTTCAAGATCAATCTTTTTTGCTTCGAGTTCCTGAATTTTTGAGAAATATGCGGAAGCCCTTGCAGCGTTGATAAGGTTTGTCTTCCATTTTAGAATGGCGATAGCCACGTTGTCAGCACTGCCCTTAATGTCGTCAATTGCGAATTTTTGATTTCCAAGAAGACGATTTATTTCCTTCAACGCCCTTTGACGGAGTTCTTCTGAACTGTTTGTATCCCTGACAATCTTTTCAAGGGCGTTCATCCTTGCAATTTGGTCGTTGATTGCGCCAGCGGCTTTCTCTGCTTCCGCCTGTGTATCCTTAACCATATTTTTAAGACGTTCCGCTTCCTTTACCGCCTGAACAATCTTTGAAATCCAATTTATAATGAGCGTCACTGCGAACGCAGCAGCCATATTGACAGCAATGCCTTTAAGGGCTGCTCCGAACGCCATAAGCGTTGATTTGGCACCTTCCAACGCAAGGTTGACGTTCTTTGCACCGGCAACTGTGTTTGCGTCAATTTTATCGAGTTTTCCATACAGTTGAACCCTTTGCTCTTCCAAATCGTTTCTCTTCTTTGAGAGCATTACAAGGGCTTCGTTCTTATCCATTTCCCTAACCACAAGGTTTCCCCTTCTGGTTATGGTTTCCATAAGTTTTTTCTCTTCTTTGGTGAGGTTCTGTATGTACTTGATATCGTCCTTGCCAACAATCGCTTGGTGTGTGCTTCCAGCAGTGCTGTTAAGACGAGCCATTTCCTTGTCAACGCCTTCTATTGCTTTTCCGGTGTTGCCCAATTCTTTTTGGATACCTTTTATATAGCTCGTCAAAGGATCAAGGTTCTTTTCGCCTTCCGCTTGCAGTTTTCTGAACCCGTTGACTCCAACCCAAGCGAGTGCACCGCCTATTCCTGAAATTACAGTCCTTCCGAACGCCTTGGAATCCTGTGACAGTTTGTTGAGTGCCTTCGTCCCTGCATCCACAAGCCCCTTGAAAGCACCCTCGAAACCGCTGTTCTCTACAAAATCAACCCAAGCGTTTCTGAACCTGTTGAGAGAAGATTGAAGCGAATCGAAGTTGGCAGCAGCCGTTGTAGCGTTAAGTACCTGTGCAAAGTGCGGGAGAACGTCTTCCGCCATAACCTTGCCAGATTTCATAGCTGCTTCGAGTTCTGCGGCTGTTCCGTTTACTGTGACGCCTGCCATACCCGCCGCCTGTGCCATCATCTGAAATGCACCAGGCAGTGCGTTGCCCAACTGACGACGCAATTCCTCTGCCGTTACCTTGCCTTTGGACATCATTTGTTCAACGGCCATCATCACGTTGGAAGTTTGATCCGCAGAGAGGTGGAAAGCACCGGCAGCCTTTGTCAACTGCTCATAAATGTCACGCTGTTGATCCAAGGAGAGGTTCGTCTGTTTAGCGGCCGCACGGAACTTTGCGAATCCGTTTGTCAGAGACAGCATATCCTGTCCATAATCCTTTGAAATTCGCTTGATGAACGCCATGTTCTCGGAGTACTCCTTGAACCCTTCGGAGACGTTTTCCATTGTCGCCTTGACGACGGAAAGTTGCGTTGATGTGTCCTTGAACTGATTCACAAGAGCGCCAAGCCCAAGCCCGCCTACAATCATACCGGCAACGGACTTGATGGTTTTACCAAGCCCTGCGATGGACGCCTTAACCTGCGACATTCCCTTGTCGAATTGCTGCTTCTGTAACTGAAGCAGAACTTTCATATTTAGACCGCCTGCCATATAATATTCCTGTTTATTGGAAAAGACAAAAAAACCGCCGACTGCTTCACAGCGTTGGCGGTTCATAGCGAAATGTTATTTGTTGAAAATTAACCCATATCTTGTCATTGGGTTAAGTCAAATATACCAATTTTTTGACATTTTTGTTGATCATTGTCATTTGGCTAATTTTTGAATGGATTTTTTCACAGAATCCATAAGTTCCCTTGCTGCGTCGTTCTTCTTCGCATTGAAAGCGTCAGTCCAGAACATATTACCAGTGTTCGGGGACTTCTTTGACACTGAACCCCTGTATGCGCCTTTCTTCGTCCACCTTTTCTCCGTTCCCCTGTCAACAAGGTGTGCGGCTGAACCCTTCGGACGCTTGAAGCCCGCATAAGCTTTCATCTTTTTCTTTTTAACCTGTCTTCCGATTGATTGGTACAGCCCGCCCGTTCGCATCTTCACATTGACTGGATCGTTGGACAATCTCGCCTTCAGGTTTCTCCTTCCCTGATTGACGATAATAATGATACCTTCTTCCAAACCCCTTTGGACGACGGCTGTCTTTTCCAACTCCGACAATTTTGTTAGTTGTTCCTGAACGTGCTTGTAATCGGCTTCGTCAAGCGTCAGTGTCATTTCTCCCTGTGCCATAATTTAATTGTATTGTCATTCCTATTGTAGATTTTGCCCTTTCCGATTCGTTTTCGAGTTCCTTGTTCTTTTTCTCCTTCCTGTCCTTCAAATCCCAAGGGAACGGCATAAACTTCTCCGGGCTCTTGCATTTCTTCAAGTCAATCTGAGGTGCCACCTGAAGGAAAGTCCAAAGACGCTGTTCTTCCATTTTTTCCTTGTACTGCTCTTCCGCTCCCCTCATAAAATGGTTGAGTTCCCACAACTGCATCTTTTCCAACACATAACCTGCGTCAATCCCATAATAAAAAATCATCTTGTCAGCCATTTCGGTTATGCTGGCTTCTGTTTCTTCCTTTCCTTTTTGTTCATTATCTTCCTTCTGTTCACTCTTGTTGAACTGCTCGGTGAATTGTTGAAGGCGTTTCAAGTCCCTGCTAATCTTCTGCGAGAATCTTTCGTTTTCCAACATTGAAGCGAACGTCTCCAGACTGATTTCAATCCCCGTCGAACAGACAAAGGCACAATACATAAAGGTCAACAAATCTTCCTGATTTTTCAGCGCCGACGTGAACTTCTTGCCCGATAACTCTTCAAACATAACGACAGCCCTTATCGTCAACCTAATCTCCGTTTCTTCCTTCTTCTGCAGAATGTCAATTATTTTTTTCAATTCCGCATTTTCTTCCCCTTTGTTTTTTTTCTTGAACAGCCACATATCTTTTTTCTTTAAAAGGTGGTTCAAGGTAGGACAACAAAAAATGGGGCTTGTTGAGAGCCCCATTCTTCTTTAGTAACCAAACCTACACTAGTTGTGAATGATATACAACTTGACCCGTTACCGGGTTTGTGAATTCTTGATCTTTATTAGTATCTTTGCAGTACCCGCCGGGAAGCGGGACTTTGGCTTTAGATGGCTTCAAGAGCAAGATAGTAAATCCTATGCAACAGGTGTATCATTCCCTACTAGTTAGCTTTCTCGATAGGACCGTTACCGCTCATAGAGATTGAGCAAGTCGCGATCTCGTTGTTGCCCGCCTCCAAAGAGAGGGAGGTGATAGCGGCAGAGCCATAGTAGTAAGGTTTCGAGGTGTCGAGGGTGTGCGGATTATCCTTGCACTCGCCGCTGGAAGCCGCTTCCTGCCCGATAACCCAGTTCACAGGATTACCTGCAACCATGAGTTCCATAAGGACGTCGAAGGAAACTGCGTCATTCGCTTCAGCAGAACCAGCCTGACAATAGAGAGCGTCCGCAGAAATCGTGTAGGAAGCCCTACCGCCCATATTGGAATTCCACTTGCAGGAAAATTTCGAGCTCGTGTCGATGGACTCTGAATCAATCTGAACAGAGCAGCTGGTTGCATAGGCAAGCACCTTTGAAGCACCGGTAGTTACTGTGTCCCCGCTCACAAGATAAAGGAGTAGGGAATCGCCTTTTACAAGGTCATTTGAAACATTCCAAGCCATAATATTATCTGTTTTTTTTGTTTTTTATTAGTTGTTATTTGACGTTGAATATGAGGGTTTGCATGTATTTGTTGTCGTCGAATGTCTCTTCGCTGTCGTGGAGTTCGAACGTCAGGGTGTATCCTTCGTCGTTGCTGTGCGTCCCTGTTAGGATATTGTCTATCAGGGCGGCAAGTGCGACGCTCTCTTCATAGTGCTCGGCGACTGCGATTACTTCAACTCTCGCAATGTCTTCCATAAGCCCCATTTTTGTGTATTCCCTGTTGTATTTGATCCTTCGGTAAACGATAAACATACCTTCGGTGTTCTCGGGTGCGACAAGCGGATAAACGTCACCGCCCGTCAGTTCCGACAGATTTTCGTCCGCCAGAAGCAACTCCCTTATGTCAATTCCAACCCACCATTTCAGGTAGGCGCCGTTAGCACATTTACTCATTTATCTTGCTGATTTTAATCACTTGTTCGTTTTCTCTCGGATAGCGGTCGATTGAGATAACCCTGTACTTGTCTCCGTTGTAGCCGATAATCGAAGTTTCAGTCAGTTCCTTTCGGTTCCTTAACCTGAACGTCAGAAGAACGTCGTGGTACAACTCGTTTGCGTCCACCACAAAATCTTCCTTGTTCTTCTCCCTTCCCGCAAGCAACTCGCAAACGAACGTCTCGGAAGGTGCCTTGTAGCCCGTCCTGCCCTGTACCTCTTCTACTTTGTAGATTTGGAGTTTTTCGGTTAGTCGTCCTGCGAATATCATATTAGTTGTTGTAGTTTCTGTACAAATCAATCAGGTAGCGGTAGGAGAATGGAAGTGCGACCGTCTTCGTCCCGACTATCTCTCGGTTTTGGTAAAGGTTTCCAATCATCAACAGCATTGCGTTTATGAGCGGCGTTGGCAAGCAGCCGTCGCCGCTCTTTTCCGCAATACTTTCGAGGTCTTCGTTGACATGCACCCTCACTGACTGCTCCGCTGCGTCGATGAGTAAAAGAATATACTCGTCATCGTCGTGGTAATCTTCCTCAAGGTTGAGGTGTTTCTTTGCTAGATCAAGAGGGATATACATATCTTTTCCTCCAATGATTACTCGAAGATAGCAGCAGCAATTCTGTCGCCCTTGAGCTTAACGTCGACGTTGAGGTTCACGATCAAACGGATAGCGTTGTCAGCGGCAAGGGTATAAGGATCAACGATAATCTCGGTATTTCTCCAAACGCAAACCTGAAGGTCTCTTGGATCGAGAGCGATAAGACCGCCCTTGGCGACGCTGTTGGAAACAACCGCCTTGTAGCCGTCGATTTCGTTTCCGCTCCATACCATTTGGAGACCGCTTGCCATCTGGCTTCCTTTCAAAGCATATTTGCACTGCGGAGCAGCAATGAAAATGAAGTTGGTGCCGTTCTTCTCTTCGACTTTGAGCTCGAGGTCGAGAACATTGTCATAAGCGAGGTCAGAGATAGAACCGCCAGTAGTAGTGTAACCAGTGTCTGCGAAAAGACCCGCAGGCTGGGTAGTGGTGGCTCCGCTGGTACCGAACACCGTCATATCGAGCTTCTCGGCAACCGCCTCGGCAAGGTCCTTAATCAAAAGGGCTTCTGCACTGTTGGCATCCTGATCCAAGAACGTCTTGGAAATGCGAACCACACCCGTCAGACGCTTCGGCTGAAGAACAACCTCGGAGAACTCGCCCTCGCCGTTGTCAGCGGTAGCATTTTCTCCCTTCCACGAAACTTCACTTCCTGAATACTTCGGAATGGACACGTCGCCTACACAATTTCCGAGCCAGGAAGCCCCAATGCGGTTAAGCACGGAAGCGTTTCTGATAGCCATCTCCAAAGGACGTTTCTCTTCGCTCACATTTTCCTGTCCTTCGGTAGCGGTGCCAGCGTTGATAAGGGCACGCTCATACATAATTTTGTTCCCGTCGATATACTGACGCTGCTCGTCGGAAACCTGACCGTTTGCAACCGCCTTTACAAGGTCAAACAGGCGGATTTCGTTTGTTCTTTCCATTTTGTTATTAGTTTTTTGTTTGTTTAGTTGTCTGTTTTCTTTCTCTTCGGTTTCAATCTCGGCTTCGAGTGTGTCGATTTCGGAGCGGATTTCAGCCATTCTGCTGTTTTCGTCCTCGCTCAACTCACGAACTTCCTTTTCACCGGCAGATATGATACTTTGGAGCTCTTCACGGAGATTGATAAGTTTCTCCTTTTTCTCGTTGATATTCATAGTGCTCTTTTTCTAAAAAAGATAGGAAATGAGCCGCTTTTTTTGATAATAAGTAATTGTTGATCTTCAACAGGAATTTTTATTAAAATGCCCGTTTTTTGGAAAAAAAAGAACAGATTGGTATACTTGTAACGCCGGCAGGGAAATTCAAGTATTTTTTCCTAATGGCAAGCCCGTCGGTGTGCGGGTGTTTGCTTTGAGAACATGGTGGTTCAATAAGAAAGGCACGGTGCCTTGCACCAAAAAATAATAAAGGACAATGATTAAAGCTTACAAGTACAAACTCAAGCCGACGTTCAAACAGAAAAAACTTTTTTCGCAGGCATTCGGCAACGCACGGTTCATTTACAACTGGGGGCTGCAGCGGAAAAAGGAGGAATGGGAGAACAATGAAAAAAAACTTTCTTGCTTTGACTTATGCAAGGAACTGACTGTACTAAAAAAACAGGAAGAGTATGCATGGCTCAACAACTCTGCGGCTGAAAGTTTACAGCAGAGCTTGAGAAACATGGACAGTGCCTACAAAATGTTTTTTAAGACAAAAAATGGCTATCCAAAATTCAAGTCAAAGAAGAACAGGCACGACAGCATTAAATTTGTCAACAATATAAAGATTGACTACAATACCAATAGGATCAATGTTGCAAGAGTTGGCGCCGTCAAGTTTTGTGAAAACCAAACAATACCTGAAAATGCCAAAATAGGAACATTGACTATCACAATGGACCATTGTGGCGACTATTGGGCAACCATCGTTGTCGATGATGGGAAAGGACAGAAAGAAAAAGCCGAAATCCACGAAGATACCGCAGTAGGTATTGACTTGGGGATTAAGGACTATGCTATCCTTTCAGACGGAACAAAGTATGGAAACCCTGAATTCCTTGAAAAAGGACAGAAAAGGTTGGCGGGGCTTCAACGTGGGCTTTCAAAAATGCAGAAAGGTTCAAAAAACTATGAAAAAATGAGGTTAAAAATCGCAAGATTGAGCAGGGAGATTGCCAACAGAAGGAACGACTTCATTCACAAGCTCACCCACAAACTGCTGTCTGAATATGATACTGTTTGTTTGGAAAACCTTGACGTTCAGGGATTGCTTGAAAAAAGCAGCCACAAAATCGCCAACTCCATTTCGTCAGTTGCTTGGAGTGAGTTCAGGAGACAGATTGAATATAAAGCCGAAATGCTCGGAAAGAACGTTATCACTATCGGTAGGTTCGAGCCATCTAGCAAAACTTGCAGCAATTGCGGTTATGTGAAAAACAACCTTGGTTCAGCGAGAGAATGGACTTGCCCTGTGTGCGGACAGCATCACGATAGGGACGTGAACGCTGCGATGAACATTAAAACAATGGCGTTGAGCCAATTGTAAAAGATATTTTTCCCGTTGGTGTGCGGGAGTATGGTTCGAGATTATTTCAAAAACAAAGTTGTAAATCCATTTTTGGTGGTGTACTGACACTTTCTACTACTCTTCCTATTAATTTGGCACTGTTGTAAGTACCTTTCAAAAATGGTGGACTAACACCTTTACAAAGGTTTTAAAAAACCTATGTTTTGTTGTAAGTACCTTTCAAAAATGGTGGACTAACACCTCATAAGTTTCAGTGATTGAGGTTTAATTGTTGTAAGTGCCTTTCAAAAATGGTGGACTGACACCTCTGTAAAAATAGAAACAAAAAATAAAAAAATATTCCCGTCGGTGTGCGGGACAATGACTTGAAGAGCATAGTTCTGATAGTAAAGTTGTAAATCCATTTTTGAATGGTGTACTGACACCAGATAAACGGAAAGGACTACACCTGCAGTACAAGGTATTTCAAAAATGGTGGACTAACACCTGTTCGATGTGTACCATCTCATGTTGTAAGTACATTTCAAAAATGGTGGACTAACACCTTTCCTTATTGCAAGCATATTACCTTGTTTGGGTAATGTCGAAAATTTGTGGTATATTTAAGAAGTGATAAATAAATACAACCTGATTTGGGGTCCACCGCAGTTTCACTCGGCGTCAGACATCCCCGTTAAGGTTAAAAGTAATTAGGGATGTCGTGAGATATCCCTTTTTTCGTGGTTTTTCCTAATAAAAACGACCGCCGGATTTTTTTGGGGGGTCCGGCGGTCAAAAAGAAGATATGTGCGGGTTACTAAATTCTTGATCTTTATTTGTATCTTTGTAGTACCCGCCGGGAAGCGGGACTTTGGCTTTAGATGACTTCAAGAGCAAGATAGTAAATCCTTTTGGCGCTAAATAGCCAACAGGTGTATTGTTCCCTTCCTAACCCTGTTGCTTCGGAAGATACTGAATGTACTCCTCACGGAGTTTTCTGTATGTCTCGGCAATCCTTTCCTGACGTTCCTGTTCCTTTCTGGCTTCTTCTTCCGCCTTTCTCTCTTCTTCTGCTTTCTGTGCGGCTTCAAGGGCTTTCCTGTCCTCTTCCTGAATCTCGGCGAAACGCTTGCACTGTGCGGCGCCCTCAATGCCATAGTAACTCGAATCGACGATTGAGAAATCATACAGCCCAAGGAACTTGTTGATTGTTCGTGTATAAACGCCGTCAGCGTCCTTCGTCCAAGTGTCGTTCTCAACCGTGAAAGCGAAACTCATTTCGTCCAACTCGCCACGCTCCATTCTCTCCCAAACATAATTTGAAAGATTGTCGGTGCCAGGCTTGAAGGAGAAATAAACTCCGTCTTCCCTGACGTCGATGTTCAGCGTTCCCTTGCCCTTGTTGTTGCGGGCGAGGAACCCCTTCTGACGGTCGTGGTTGTAAAGCATAAAAATATCGCTGTTCTCGATCACGCCTTCAACGGCGGACGGGAGAATCTGCTCACGGAAACCTTCCCTGTTCGGTGACAGGAAATTGAAAGGGATAGCCCTTCCTTCAATAGTCCTGCTGTCTCCGTTCGCACGGAATTCTATATTGAAACTTCTTACTTCTTTTTCCATATCTTGTCAATTTTTTATTCATTTGAAGAAGGTATCGTGCTGTCTGCCGCTGAATGGACATTGGAAGTTACATTCCAATTGATAGGTGCTCCGCCGATAACATTTCCTTCTGCGTTGACTACCCACTCTGCGGTAATCTTGTCTCCATATTGGTACCACTCGCAGCCGAATATTTTGTAATCTCCATCCAAAGAAGCCCAGTCGGAGTTTCCACTATCATAAGCTTGTCTGAACCAGCAGTTCTGCGTGTATCCTATGACTTTATCAATATTATTATCAACTATTTGTGCGACAACCGGGTTTCCTCCCCACTGTCTATCACCGCATGCTCTTACCCATAGACCAACATTTGAAGTCAGTCCACTGTCTGTTGAGTTAACCTCTACCACAACTGGAAGCTTAATTGAGGTTTCCCTTTGCCCATCATCAGTAACACTTCCATCATAGTTTACATAGACATGATAAGTTGGAACTGTTACAGGAGTACCGATAGGGAACACCACAGGAGAAGCGTTTACAGAAAACTCATAACGCTGTTCATTTTCAAAGAATCCCTCATACTTCGCATAATTCCCATCATGCTCGAAGACAAAGTTCTGCTTCAACTCATCTTCCCCGAACTGCTGTAGATAGTCATAAAGATTGTTGCTGTTGAAACCATAGTCAGCACCCTTGAAGTCGTTGATTTTTATCTTGATAACTTCCTTGCGGAAAGCATTGCCGGTATACCTGTATGTTGCAGGTGATATAGTAACCTGAGCAGAGAAACCTTCTGTCTCGCCTGTGGTTGTGTCATTGTCCGCAGTGATGTACCATCCAGCCGGCGCATAGAAGATGAACGTTTTGTTCTGATTGTCAGTTTTGTAATAGAAATCATCTTTATAGTGCGTTTCACCATCATTCTCCCAATCCCAATAGAAATCGGTTCCGCTGATGTAAACAGTCGCCTTTTCATTGTTATTGGCATCATAAAGGTGCCCTACATAGTTTCCAGTTTCATTTGTTGTAAGCGTTAATCCGTTGTATTGGACATTTTCAACGCGACTAGGAACATAGAACAACTGTCCTTCCTGTGCTGTTGCGGGAAGTCCTGAAACAACCATATAGTCACCGCCACCGGCCGGCGCAGTTCCGCCCGAAACGGAAAGCACACCTGAAGCGTCAATGGTAAGTCCAGAGCCAACCTTCACCAAACCCAGTGTTTCTGTACTTGCCTTCCCCGCAATGAACGTCTTCACCATACCGTCTGTCGGGTTGATAGAACCGTCGCTGCCAAAATTGATATGGAAGTATATGTTATCGGTGTCTCCCTTCGCCCCGAAGAAAATGTTTCCGCCCTCGTGAGTAGCCGCCGAAGTTTCAGGACGGAACGACACGACTGGAAGGATAGCGGTTCTGTCCGCCTCCCCATACACAAGCCCCTTCATAAAGACGCTCTTGCCGTCAGATACCTTGCCATAAACCTCGTCCCAAAAAGCAACCCTGCCTTCGGACGTCATTGCTGACAACACCGCAAGATCAATAACGGTTGCTTCCTCTGCTGAAAGCGTTCCGTCGTTGGTAATTGTAACACCGGATCCTACCTTGATACCACCAAGGCGGTTAGCCGTTGCGGTCGGCAATACATAAGAACCTCCACCGCCGCCGCCGTTTCCTTGATATTTGTTAACTATCATATCTGTACCTCCTATTTTTAGAGAATGACGTTGACTTCCTCGTCGGTATTGCCTGAAAGCATATACCAACCATAAGTCATAGCTCCAAGATACACAAGGTTCTCTTCTGCGGGAACGATTGCGTCAGGATCAAGGGTAAAATCGGTACCATTTGCGCTATAAGCGATTTGGTAGCCACTGGTCGTCGGAGCGACCGCAAATTGGTCTTTCTTTGCAGTGAACTTCTGTTCACCATTTACTTTGATCTGCATAATTCTTTGATTTTTCTATAAAAGGTGCTGAAAGGTATGCCAAAAAAAAAACAACGGCTCCTTTTTGAAAGAGCCGTCGAATTTTTTATACTGCGTCAACAATTGTCCAACCGTTAGGTGTGCCGTCGTCACCTGTCGTCCAACTACTCATATTTGGCGATTTGACGAATGTACCCGTCCGTGAAACACCAGATACCCAACCTATTGTTGAGTTGTGAGCTGTTATGTCTATAGCAAGGCATTTTATATAATTCAGATTTCCACAGTTATGGAACATATATGCATAGCATAACTCTTCCAATGTTGCTGCAGGAAGTTCTGGTGCGTTAACGAGCGAAGTGCAATTCCAGAACATAGAGTGATAACAGCTATTTGCCAACGAAGTTGCCGGTAAAACAGGTGCGTTGATAAGCGAGGTGCAATTCCAGAACATGTAAATATAACAACCACCAGTCAACGCAGTTGCCGGTAAAGCGGGTGCGTTAACTAGCGATGTGCAATCCTTGAACATATCCAAATAGCAAGCTTCACCCAACGAAGTTGCTGGTAAAGCGGGTGCGTTGACAAGTGATGTGCAACCTTCGAACATAGATGCATAACAAACACCTGCCAACGAAGTTGCTGGTAAAGCGGGTGCGTTGACAAGTGATGTGCAACCTTCGAACATAGATGAATAACAACCAGATTTCACATCATCCGGAAGCCAAAGTTTAGAAGCGTCTGTCAACCCTGTTTCGCCATAAAACAATTCATAAAATAAATATTCCTCGGAAGGAAACACAAACACATTTTGGAAATTGTCGCCATAAAGAAGCGACATAACGTTGCCATATACCTTATAATCCAACCCTGATATTTTTATTTTTGAGCAATAACCGACGCCGGCAGCAATCCCACCATATCTGTTAGCAATATTTCTAACTCTCACTTTATCTCCGAACGAAACCGTTTTGTCAGCGGTTGAAGCACTCAAAAAGTGTTTCCACTGCCCATCATTGATGGAAAACTCTATGTCTTGTGACATTCCCGTTACTTCAGTGGCGAACACGAACTCTCCTGTACCGCCACTTCCAACTACTTCAAGAGTAAAATATAGTTGTTCATAAGGAACTATCTCTGGCTCCCACACGATAACGTGGTCGCCCCGATAAACCCTTGCGAGTTCATTGGAGCCCCTGTAAATCATTCTGCTGTTTTCTACCCTCATAACTAATCTTGATCAATGAAATAGAGTGTGTCGTTGGAGTATCCGCTCAACGCTTCATATTGCGCCTGCGTTCCCGTCCAAATGGTGTTGATAGTGAGAGAAGACACATTTCCTGTTCCCGGTGTACCCTTCGGACCCTGAATTCCTCTCTCACCCTGCGGGCCTTTCTCGCCCCTGTCGCCCTGAGGACCTTGGATACCTCTCTCTCCCTGTGGGCCCTGAATACCCTGCGGTCCACGGACTTCCGCCAACTGCTCTGGTGTAAGGGTTGAAACGTCAACATAGTATGTGTTTCCACCAGCTCCGCTTACCGCTTCGTCAACATATTGGGTTGTAGCCAAACCGCTCGTTGCCTGTGTAATGGCAGAATTGACATAGTTTTCACTAGCAAGCCCGCTCGTCGCCTCTTCAATGGCTTCCGTCATAGCGGAAGAAGAAGGCATATTGTTTATTGCTTCCCACAACTCTTGAATATCTTCAGGTGTAGCGAGTTCAAGGTTTTCACCGGTGTATCTTGCAACCAAAGAAGCACCATTTATGGTTTTTGTGTTGTTCGTTGTGAGCATTTTGTCAAGGATAAATTCCTCTTGCCACAGGTTGTTTTGATTTGGAAGTTCACCTTCGTCAAGTCCGAGAAAAGACAAAGTTACTTCGTTGGGGTGCCCTTCGATGCCCCAAAAATATGCTTCGTGCCCCTCATAAGGGATATATGGGTACAGCGGGTAAAATGGCATATAGGAACCATCCTCTCCGGCCGGATAATAAACAACCATTTTTCCCCTACCTGGAGTTGTACTTGGGTTCACTTTCGCCGCCCTTACAACCTCGTCGATTTCTGATTGGACAAAAGGACGGTGAATAATGAACGTCCAATCATTCTCCTTGATAGCGTTCTGTACATATTCCTCACTCGCAAGCCCGCTCGTCGCCTGTGTAATGGCACTATTGACATAATCCTCGCTGACCAGACCCGAAGTTGTGGCGCTCACAATCTCTGTTATCGCTTCCGTTGCGGCACTTGAAGACAACGCCTCGACGATTGCGTCTTCCATTTCGTCACGGCTGACGAAATCAATCGGGGTGTATCCGATTGGTGTCTTCAACCAATAGGAAGTTGAATTCTCCAAGGTTGTGTTGTCATACTGCAGTGTGTACCTGACAAGCCCGTCTCCGAGTTGATCCAGCTCTCCCGCTTGGAAATGCACTATGCCGACGCCGCCTTCGAAGTCGAAATCTTCCTTTTGCTTCACTATCGCCTGCCCGTCCTTCTCCGTGTAGAATGCACAGGAGAAATTGTCAACGTCCTCGATGTTGACAGAACCGCAGCAGTATGATACAGGCACAACCAGCTCGCAGTCGCTGCCCTTCAATATCTGTCCTTTTCCGAAAGTTGTAATCATTGTATTTTTTTATAAAAAAAGGCGGATTAAAGTCCGCCATAGTCAGAAACATACTCTATCATTTTTTCTGAAGTGTATGATTTTTTCTTGTATGCAAAAAGACAGCTCTCCAAAAATGTCTTCTTGAAGTATTCATATCCCTCTTCTTCGGTTATATCGCTGTCCTTGAACTTGTTCATTGTCGTCAGAACGGCGTCTCCCAGCAAATCCTCGCTCGTCTTACCGCCATAAAGGGCTATGTCCTTCTTGGTGCACATATCGAGCAGCGTCTCATAGTATTTGTCTATGATTTCAGTTATCTTCATTCCCAACCTCCTTGAACAATTCTTCCAATGCGTCGAGTATCAGTTTAGGATCCTTGTAGCCGCTCATTTTTTGGTGCTCCATAGCGTGATGATAACTGCAAATCGTCTCCAAATTGTTGTCGTCAAGCGCAAGTTCCCAATTTATCGCCCCGTCCCTGAAAGGGCTCCGCTTGTGGTGCACCTGCAGCGGATCCTCAACGGTTCCCGCATACACCTTACCTTCCTTGAGACATTCCTGACACAGCGGTTCACGCTGTATGTGGTACTGCCTCAACTTCCGCCACTTCGTCGTGTTGTACAGCTGCTTCCTCAACTCCCTTTCGTCTGTATGTTCGTTTCTTTGGTTGTTCCTTTCCTTCTTCGGAATTTTGTTGATCGTCGGCATCGTTTTTTTCTTTTTTGCTCTCGGTTAGTTTTTCTTCAATGTTCTTCAATCTGTCGCAGATTTCCTGCAGGTACTCAAAAATGTATCTTTGCTTATTCATAGTCGTCAAAAATGTCTTCTTCCTTCTTTGTAATGTTGTAATTCTTCCTGTCTATCAAATCCTGCAGGTAATCTTCGTTCTCCGTCAGCCACGAACCCACTATCGTCCTTATCAGCGTCGATTCGTTGGTATTGAGTGCCCTTGCGAGCTCTTCGATTACCATCCTTTGATTAGGCGTCAACCTTATAGTCAATCTTGGTTTTGCTGTTCCCATCCCATTTGATTTTTATCAATTCCCTTGCAAGCATATCGACGTCAACTTTCTTCGGCGTCTTCGCTTTGTTATGTTCTTCGGTCCAAGCGGGTCTCTGAATGATTTCCCCGTCCTTGAAAATAAATGCGAGTTCCTTCGGAATGGCGAACCTGTCGCCCCTTTTCGGACCGTCAGGACCGTTTATCAGCACATTCTGATAGAACTCGAAAGATTTGTAGTATTTTTTAACTATCGGCATAAAAAATACCAATAATTCTCCATTTTCCTTGGTATAATTCATAAAAAAAGACCACGCACCATATTTTTCATAAGCCGCAATCAACCTTACCATTTTATCCGGCTCGATAAATATCGTCGCATAGTCCTTCAATCTGCTTTTTACCTCGATTACACTCGTTCCGCCCGTCAAATTCTTGCACCAGACGTCGAAAACGGTGCCCTGCTGCGTCGCACCTGTCTCATAAAACACTTCGCAATAACTCTCAATGAACGGAATCACATATTCGATGTCCGTTTCTTCGAAACTTTTCACAATTTCGGGTGATAAATATTTTTTCATTTTCTAAAATTTGGCTTTGACGATAATAAATACAGCGAAAGCCGAAAAAAACTCGGCTTTCTTATAAAAAATAACTGATATTTGTTTATTATCAATAAAAAAATAGTTACTGCTCTTTCGCCTTTGCGTCGATATCGTCGTCGCCCGGTCTCTGTGTGTTCTGCTTGATGTACTTTCCTTCCGCAATATCCTTGACGGAGCCATAGGACAACTGCAGGAAGTGGGCGTCTCCCTCTTCGCCTTCAATCTTCGGAAGCCCCATTTCGCCACGAACTTCGTTCAGAGAAAGGATGCCATTTGTGAGAAGCGTCCTGAAGAACTCCGCCTGGTCCTTGCGGCTCGTCTGCGTCGCCCTGCTGAAGTTGAAATGAATGCCGATAGAACCAACCTCGCTCGGCTTCACAACCTTCCTGTTGAACTCTTCCTCAACCATAATGCAGTATGGGAGCACGGTGTCCTGCAGGTATGCAAGGTTGGTGGCTTCCATTGAAGAGTATGACACGTCGGATAGTTTCTGCAGGCGGATAGGGCTGATGTTCCAGAAACGGGCAATCTCGTCCACGCCGAACCACTCCATAGCTTCGAGCAATTGTGCGTCCTTCGGGTTTACAGACACAGGTTGGAAGTCGATGCCCTGCGGGATTACAGCAACTCCGTTGCCGGTCTGCCCGAACGCCTCGTTCCAACTTTCCCTAATCTGCTTCTTCTGCTCGTTAGTTAGAGTAGCGGCCGCCTTCAACACTCCTGACAGGCTGGCGCCGCCCCTGAAGAACTTTCCTGCAGTGGTTGTGGAGTCCGCAGCGTTAGTCAGAGCCCTGTATGCATACTTGATAATGGATATTCCGTTGAAGTTCTCGTCGATGTGCTGCCACAGGTGGATCATGTCGTTGCTGTCCACAGCCGCAGGGAAACCTGTGACGAGATACTTCACGCTCCCGTCCTTCTGCAACAGCGGCTGAACGAAGTCGGCGTTGAGATATCTCAATGCAAGAACGTTCAACCTCTCGTCCCTGTCAATGTAGAAGTATGCGTTGCCTTGGAGCATAACGCTCTCCATAGCCATCTTGAAAACGTTGAAGTGATTGTACACGCCGTCAGGGGAAAGGTTGAAAAGTTTCCACAGCGGGTGCTCGATAGGACGCTTCTCGTCGCTGTCATACTTGACGATATCGATCGGTAGCATAGCGACGGAATTGCTTATCTGATTGGTGGCGCAATAAACCGCACTCAGCTTCATAGCAAGCGAATTGGAATAACTTGTGGTTCCATTGTATAGAAGCCCGCCCAACGATACTTTCCTTTCTTCGACGGGAGCGGGCTGTACCTTATTTTTTCGAGAGAATAGTCCCATATCTTTTTTTTCTAAAAAAGGCACTAAATCAGCGGACTGCAATAATAAGTGTATATATTACACTTGTACCATGAATTAAAAAAACGGTTTGACCACAAGGTAGGGCAGGGCGTGGGGTTTAAAG
>Ga0310691_10001446_pt1 | contig 36139 bp, 30 predicted proteins | sample 176DNAGHGlowgp2_FD_203887 | JGI IMG/M metagenome (GOLD analysis project Ga0310691, IMG submission 203887) | Sheep rumen microbial communities from Palmerston North, Manawatu-Wanganui, New Zealand - 1766 DNA GHGlow gp2 (v2) (version 2) | ecosystem: Host-associated > Mammals > Digestive system >... | reverse complement strand
AAACCGTCTTTCCGTGGGCAACGGTAATCTCCGATCCGGGCACGGCATTTAAAAGACTCCTTACTATATGTTCGGTGTCTTCTTCCGAAAACTCACAGGAATACAAGCATTCACGGCCTGAATGTATAAGAGTTCCGTCCGTAGTTATCTCATAGTCAGGATTTAACAGATCTATGTATTTTTCAGCACCGATCCAGTATCTTGCTGTCGCGATCGCGAAAACAACACCTTGTTTTCTGCATACATCCAATACGCGAAGTGTCTCATCAGAAACGCTCCCGTCCTGTCTTAACAAAGTGTGATCCAAGTCTGAAAGAATAAGTCTGAACATTTTTTCCTCATGTTTAGTTGCACTTACCATCGTGCATTATTCTGTTGATTTTCTATACCAAGATTACCAACCCTCTTGTGCATTTTACTGTAAGTTAAAGAATTTTTACCGTATCATTATAGCAAAATTCCTGATATGTTAAAACATTTCTGTATTTAGATATTCCACATTGTGTAAAAACAGAATCCCCCACCAGCCTCAAGGCATAAAACCTTGACCCTGATGAGGGATTCTGTTCTTTATGATCAAGCGATTAAGCAAAGGTTTGCTAATCGCCACCATCCACTTATCTGTCATAACCTACGACCTTTTCCTTTTCTTTTGGCTTTGTCAGGACACGGTGATCTTCTGTTTTGTGATATTGCAGCTTTCGATGTATTGGGTTTTTCATATAATCCTCAAAATCCTCATTTCTTCCCTCAAAGGTCAGATGTTCCTGGTATGAACGATATGAAAAATATCTGGATGAAGTAAAAGAATGCGAAAAGATAAAAGATGTCTCTGAAAGAGGAACCGCTCTTATCAAAGCAGAAGAAAGATTTAATCTATGGATGGATGTATATCCAGAGTATGAAACCTGGAAGGAAAAACTTGATGCTCAGAAACATCATGATGAATTCAAGGATTTCATTGGTTTAAATCCTAAGAATGAATACTGATTATACGTTAAGAATAATAAATTGTACCCAAAACGTACCCAACATCAAATTAAAAATCCCTACAACCCGCATATTTCCTAGGATTGTAGGGATTTAACATTTTATTCGTACTCGACCGTGGCCGGCGGCTTTGGTGTATAGTCAAACAGTACACGGTTTATCCCGTCAACTTCCGAGATTATACGGTTTACGAGATGATCTATGAGCTCATCAGAAAGATGCTCAACAGTTACTTCCATTACATCGGTCGTGTTTATCGCACGTATGATGCACGGCCAGTCAAATGTTCTCTTTCCGTTCTTTACACCGGTAGATTTGAAATCCGGAACAACAGTAAAGTACTGCCATACCTTTCCTTCAAGGCCGTTCTTTGCGAATTCCTCTCTTAAGATAGCATCAGATTCACGAACTGCCTCAAGACGGTCTCTTGTGATAGCTCCGGGGCAGCGAACACCGAGTCCGGGACCCGGGAACGGCTGACGGTAAACCATGTTTGCGGGAAGACCTAGACGTTCGCCTACGATACGCACCTCATCCTTAAAGAGTATCTTTACAGGCTCAACGAGTTCAAACTGAAGATCCTCGGGAAGTCCTCCTGCATTGTGATGAGCCTTGATCCCTGCTTCGCTCTCAAGGATATCCGGCCATATGGTTCCCTGTGCAAGGAACTTGATGCCGTCAAGCTTTGATGCCTCTTCTGCAAAGACTTCTATGAATTCGTTTCCTATTATCTTTCTCTTTGTCTCCGGATCATTAACTCCTGCCAGCTTGTCAAGGAATCTGTCGGTAGCATCTACATAGATCAGATTTGCATTCATCTGATTCTTGAATACTTCTATAACCTGTTCGGGCTCTCCCTTTCTGAGAAGGCCGTGATTAACATGTACACATACCAGCTGTTTACCTACTGCCTTTATCAGCATTGCAGCGACTACAGAGGAATCCACGCCTCCGGAAAGTGCCAGTAATACTTTTTTATCACCGATCTGTTCACGAAGCGCCTTGATCTGTTCTTCAATGAATGCATCGGCCAGTTCGGCTGTTGTAATGCGGACCATGTCGTTTGGTCGTCTGTCAGAAATCATATTTTTCCCTCCATAGATTTTGATATTAACGCTATAATTCTAGCACAGCAGGCTTTGTTTTGTCGATGATTATTGCGCTTGTGTAAAATCGATCATGAGCTGATTCATATCTATCCCTGTTATCAGTATCAGGCAATGAATGACGTCCGTTGTATATAAATACATTCCATACCCTTATCTTGGAATAATCACTGCAAAACTTTGTTATCATTGATTTCTTGCCTATCTGTTCCTAATCTGATCTGTCAAGACTAGCTGAACTTACATAGTAATCCATCACATCTTTTCCATAAAGTACAGTCTCGCACCAAAGTCGGGGAAGAATCTGACTCTCTCGTCATAGCCTGTACCGGCAAATGCCGGTTTAAGCTTTACACCTGCTTCCATAAGTGCATCACCATAGACTGTGAAATCCTCTTTCTCACCGTCCATCTTTATGACTTTTGCGATCGCATTATGAAGCAGCGAATCCTGTTTGATATGTAAAGGCGAGACAGTATTTACAAGATCACCGAACTGTTTGATGTTATGCTTTTTAAACCTGTTGGAGAAATGATACTTAAACTGCGGATCAAGTCCCTGGGCCATGTAGTAGCCGTACGGCTGATTGGGAGTGACTAGCTTCTGGACTATCATACCCATTGCCCTGCTCTTATCCTTTGAAACGATCGTCCACTCGCAAACATTTCCTTCATCGAAGCTTCGGCCTCTGTAAAAGCTTCCGTACTGTGTGAACTGTCTTACATTCTTATACAGTTCTATCTGTGTTGCGATCTCCTCAAGCTCTTCTTTTTTCATATCACAGAGATTGCATTCATATCCCAAGCTGCCAAATGCTGCAACAGCAAATCTTGTTTCAAGCGGAGTCTCTCTTAAAGTCTGATGATTCGGACAAGCCGATACATGCGAACCTATCGTCTCTGGCGGATATCCGTATGTATATCCACTTTGTATCTGAGCTCTGCATATGGCATCGGTATTGTCGCTGCCCCATATCTGAGGAAAATAGCAAAGCATGCCAAGATCAAATCTGTTTCCTCCTGATGAGCATCCCTCAAACAGTATCTTAGGAAATCTCTTTGTAAGTTCATTAAGAATCCTGTACAGTCCCAAAACATATCTGTGTGCGACTTCTCCCTGTCTCTCTACAGACAGCGATTCAGAATAATAATCCGTTATTATCCTGTTCATATCCCATTTGACATATGCTATATTTGCACTGCCAAACACATCTGACATCGCCTCTATGATATAGTCCTGGACCTCTTTCCTGCAAAGATCCAAAACTCTTTGATTTCTTCCTTCGGAATGAGGCTTGCCTGGTATCGCAAGACACCAGTCAGGATGAGCTCTGTAGAGGTTGCTGTCAACATTGACCATTTCAGGCTCTACCCATATCCCGAAATCAAGCCCGAGTTCATTGACCTTGTCACACAGTCCTTTCACACCGTTTGGAAGCTTCTTCTTGTTGGCTGTCCAGTCACCGAGCGATCTAAGATCATCATTTCTTTCTCCAAACCATCCGTCATCCATGACAAACAGTTCAACACCGACTTTAGCCGCAGCCTTTGCAAGTTTTAATAGCTTTGCTTCATTTATATCAAAATATGATGCCTCCCAGCTGTTTAGCAAAACAGGGCGTATCTTGTCTTTCCAGTAGCCTCTTACCACATGCTCGCGAATGAATGCATGCATATTTTGACTCAGTCCGTTGTATCCCTCACACGAATATGACATCACTGCCTCTGGTGCTTCAAGTTCCTCGTCTGGCATTAAGATATATGAAAACCCTTTAGGCTGGATACCGCTTAAAACCCTTGTCTTGCCGTAGGGCGTTACCTCTACTGCCTCAAAATGATTTCCGCTGTAGATAAGATTAAAGCCATAGACTCTTCCCATATTCTCGGTCGCATTTTTCTCTGACAGAAGCATTAAAGGATTGTTTCTGTTTGAGCTCGTACCGGTAAAGCTTCCGCCTTCGTATTTGCCGCAGTCTATCATCCTTTCTGCCTTATTCATCTCTCTTGCCCAGCTTCCGTGGAAAGTTGTTAGCTTGTAGTCACACTCATGCATGTCAAGCTGAAGGCTTAAGAGTCTCTCAACTCTTATCTTGTCTTTAGAGCAGTTTGTAAGGATCGCATCTCTTGTTATGACATCGCACTCTTCGTATACGCAGTATCTGATCTTAAGTTCGAGATCATATGATCTGTCTTTTAGAATGATCGTAAGCTCTGTGACACCTCCTTTTTCCTTATCCTCATTTATGCTCTTTTCGTCAAACGAGCCAAACTCAGATCTGCTATATGAGCAAGGAAGTGTTTTAAGCGGACTCTTGCCGTGCTTTATCATAAATGTATCATATATAAAGTCAGAACTTATACTGCCGTCTGCATGTACCACTTCGATAAACGGTTCACGTATATCACCGTGCCCGTAAGATGAAACTTCATAGCAGACATTTTCCGGGGAGCACTGCTTGTGATTATTGTCATATACGATAGTATTCCCGGGAGCAAAAGCCCATTTTTCCTTAAGTGCTTCTATCCCTGTAAGATCATCGTCAAATGTTATTCTCTTTCCGTAGTAAATATGCTCCGGCAAAGCCGTATCATTTATATAAAAGGCATAGGTGGTGTTTTTTGTATTAAGGATGAAATGTCCGTCTTTATGTATTATCATACTCTTGTCTTCCTCAGTTTTTCAGATATCTCTTCAAGCTTTTCATCTGTGAGTATGTACTTCTTTCCAAAGATGAACACTGCGATCATAAGTCCGATTATCGGCAGTATGGTCATCGTCATCCTAAGTCCCATGAGCGACGATACGGAAGCATCTGAAGTTATAGCAGCATCTGTATTGTCGCTTATATTGAATATCTGCAGACACAGCGATGCGATGAATGCAGAAACACCGCTTGCCAGCTTTACGACAAATGTCTGCATCGAGAAGATAACAGATTCATCACGTCTGTTGTTCTTAAGCTCGCCGTAATCTACCGTATTTGCAAGAAAGACCGTTGTTAACACAGTCAGCATGCCGAATGCCATAAATACAAAGAACGCCGGTATAAAATACATATATACGTTCTTTACTCCGATGATCATCTGAACAAGCAAAAGAGCATATCCGGATACGGCCATTATAAAGCTTGTATAAAAGACCTTTATGGCTGACATGAATCTTCGAAACAGAGGGAAGAAGATCATCATCGACAGTATCTGCATGCCTCCGCCGAAAGCGTTGAACAGAGTATAGTCATTGGTCCATGTCTGACCGCCAATATCATATTTAAAGAAATATATCAAAAGATTTGATGTGATATACAGTGATGCATTTATAAGCACTATGGCTATGACTATCGCCATTGCCTGATCGTTCTGAACAAGACTTGTAAACATGTCTTTAACGGAAGGCGAATCAACATCAACCGTTGACTTTTCCTTTATAACAAGACATGCGATGACTTCAAATACTATAAAGATCAAAGCTATGATGAGAGCAAAATACTTAAAGCCTGCTCTTTCGTTGCCTCCTCCTAACAGTTCAACGCACTTTACGGTTATGATGGTTATTATCGCAGAACCGACTCCCGCGCAGCTTCTTCCGAGCGTTGAAAGATTCTCTCTTTCCTTTCCGCTTTCGGTAAATGCCGGTATCATAGACCAGAACGGGATATCCATCATTGTATAGGTGACGCCCCACAGGATATATACAACAGCCGCATATGTCACAAGTCCTTTACCGTCAAGACTTGGAGGCGCTGCAAACATAACGTAGAGTATGATCGCATTTATAACAGTACCTATAAAGAGCCAGGGTCTGAATCTTCCCCATTTAGTCTTTGTCTTTGCTACTATCACTCCCATGACAGGGTCATTGAATGCATCAAATATCCTGGCTGCCATTAAGATCATACCCATGGCTATTGCGCTTACTCCAAGTATGTCCTGGTAGTAATAAAGGACATAGCTTGCAGAGAGCATGTATACCATGTCTTTTCCGACTGCACCCAGGCCGTAAGATGCCTTTTCTTTTCCCGATAGTTTCATTGCCATACCTCCTGTTTGCCAAACCTATTTAACAGTGAATTCCAGAACTTCGCTAACCCCTTCCAAAGTTCTGATGATCAGTTTTCCCTTTCCTTTTCTTGCCTTTGTCTTTACATATGTGCCGCACATGCCTCCCGACATCGATATTACACTCGGGCCTATAAGCTCGATATAGCCCTTTGCCTCAAGGATTATCGGATCGTTATAGTACGGCAGACGGTTTGCAAATTCGTCAACAGCCTCGATCCTGATCGATGCCACATCATAGCTGCATGTCTCTTTAAGCTCGGTCCTGTCTGTCCTTACCTTAAGGCAGACTTTTGTCATAGGTGCCTTTATGATCGTCTTTACAACAACTCCGTCCTTTATTGCCTCAAAACGGTATTGAGTAGACTTGCCTCCCCAGTCGCCTATGTACTTGTTATAAAGCTGTACCGCATCATCAGGCTTCATATGATACATAAGCATCATCTTTGCAGCCTTTGCATAGGTAGCCTTTGACATGTTGTACATACCTACCTTTGCAACTTCGTTTAAGATCGCTTTTACGTCTCTTGCCTGAGCAGGCGACATATCCTCGCCCTCAGTCAGCATATCTCCGATATAGTCGTCTATCTTTATAGGAGCATTTACAAGATACGGATAATCAGACGAGTCATGCGTATATTCCTTGATGAAGTGATCGTTCTTGTACATCTTTACGCTGTCTGCATTTGTAAAGATATATGTCTCGCCCCTGTTGCAGCCCGGATGTTCACCGATATCCATCGATGAGCTGAGCTCAAGGACGGGCTTATCCTGCTGCTGGCAGGCATATACAAAAGCCGCCATCTTGGGATTCCTGAACATATCCATGACACCGTGATAGCATATACGGTCCCCGCTTCCGAAATCCTTATGCGTGTTATAGTCTGCCATGCACCATCCGAAGCTTCCGGCTATATCCTTCTGCTCATTGACATCATTAAGGACCTTTGCATGTCTTATCGCATGTTCTGCTCTGTGCTCCTCACAGTCAAATGCTTTCGTCGGGAACATATGTCCCATATATTCGCTTATAAGATACGGCTTGTCGCTATCTGATGTTACCGCACTCTTTTTGTCGCATCCGCGGTTGTTTCCGGAATGAACAAAATCGTTGTATGTATAAACATCCTCCAAAAGATTGCTCTTCTTGTAGCATCTTACTCCGCCTGTGGGTCTTGTGGGATCCAGATCGTGAGCAATCTTATTTGTCCTTGTATAGAAATCATCATCATCTACTGATTCATTGATCCTGACTCCCCATAAGATTATGGAAGTATGATTCCTGTACTGAACTATCATATCCTCGACATTTTGTATCGCCTGCTCTTTCCAGCTCTCATCTCCGATATGCTGCCAGCCGGGAAGCTCAGTAAACACTAACAGTCCGATCTCGTCGCATCTGTCAAGGAAGTAATGGGACTGCGGATAATGTGAAGTTCTTACCGCATTGAGTCCGAGTTCATATTTAAGGATATCGGCATCGTTTTTCTGCACAGCTTCAGGCATCGCATATCCTACATAGGCATAGCTCTGATGTCTGTTAAGCCCTCTTATCTTAAGCTTTCTGCCGTTAAGATAAAATCCGTCCTTCTTAAATACTGCCTTTCTGTATCCGTAGCTTACTATGCTTTCATCAAGGACTGTTTCGCCTTTGATAAGCTCAGTCTTTAATCTGTACAGTTTGGGTGCATCCACATCCCACAGCTGCACATCGCCAGTATTAAAGTGCAGTCTTACTTTATAGGCGCTTGCCTTTGTATCAACAGGATCTAGCTCATACTCGCCGATCACTCTGTAATCCGAGCCTTCGCTCACAGACTGGCGTATGATCATTCCCGGATCTGCACCGGTGACCTCTATATCGGATGTGATCCTTGATCTTTTGCATCTTCTTACTGCGTTTTCATCCTCATAGCGTTCAGCTAACTTTGTGGATACAAATACATCCGAGATATATGCCTTTTCCTTGACATCTAAGTAAACATCTCTGTATATCCCGCCGTATGTCATGTAGTCGATCACAAATCCGAAAGGAGGCACGTTGACATCTTCTCTGCTGTCAAGCTTTACAGTAAGAACGTTGTCAGAGCCGTAATTTACCAGTTTGCTGATATCCATTGTAAATGCCGTATATCCGCATCTGTGCTCGCCTGCAAGCGATCCGTTTACATATACCTCGCTTAGATGAGCTGCTCCCTCAAAGGTAAGAAGGAGAGTCTTTCCCTTGTAGCTTTCTGGTATATCAAGCTTTCTTACATATCCGCTCACCATCTGATAAACATGTTCATCAAAATAGTGAAGAGGTGTTTCCTTTACGGTATGCGGTATCCTTACCGGCTTCATATCCGTTACGTCCGGCTTAGCGCCAAGCATTGATCCATCAAAGCATTCACCAAACATCCAGTCATCATTAAGATATATTCTTTCTGCCATCATACCCTCCTTACATCAGTTTAATGCCGCCGTATTTCCTTATCTTGAGTACTTTACATGCACCATCGCCAAAAACCCTGTCCATCCCTTCAAGATAGGATCCTACTGCACTGTCCTTTACAAACGCCTGGATAGTTCCCGCAAATCCTCCTCCGTGGACTCTGCATACACCGTTATCTGAAAGCAGCGCTTCACTTACAGCCAGTGCAAGAGATACGTTCTGATGCATTGTATCCTTGCTGCAGTATACATTCTGAAGGAATTTGAACGAAGAGTTTCCGCTGTCCTTTATGTTATCTAAGAATGTATCTATATCATCATTTTTCAGTGCCGAAACGCACTTAGCGACTCTCTCGTCCTCATTTATGAAATGAATGGCTCTTAAAACAGCCCTGTCTCCTGCCTTTTCTCTCAGTTCATCCATCTTACAAAGAATATCCTCAAAAGTTATCCCTCTTAAGACATCTTTTGAAAAGCAGGCCGCGACCTTTTTCATCTCATCCGGTATAGCGGCATATTCATGCGTAAGATCAGCATGACTGCCCTTGGTATCTGTTATGCATAAACTGTATCCATGCCTGTTAAGATCAAAATCGATCTTTTCTATAGCTGAATCAAGCGGCTTGTCAAAGTCCACATACACAAGATTTCCCACAGAACAGGCCATCTGATCCATAAGCCCGCAGGGCTTATTAAAATACACGTTCTCTGCATACTGACCTATAACGGCATTTGTTACGGCATCTAGTGATCCGTCATTGAACATATAGGATATGATCGTTGCGATCAGTGTCTCGAATGCAGCAGATGATGAAAGTCCGGCTCCTATCAGCACCTCGCTGGTAACATATGCCTTAAAGCCTCCGATCTGATAGCCTCTTTGCTTTGCACCCACCAGCACTCCCTTAATGAGAGCCTTTGTACTGCCCTCTTCCTTTTGATCTTTCTCAAGCTCTTTAATATCTATGGATATCATGTCATATCCGTCTGATACCACTCTTACCATATCATCATCCGACTCTGCGACAATGGCTATCGCATCAAGGTTTACAGATGCCGCCAGTATCCGGCCGCGCTGATGATCCGTATGATTTCCGCAAACTTCGCTTCTTCCCGGTGCACTGTAGATATTAACGTCACATTCTCCGTATATATCTTCGAATCTTTTTACCGCTTCAATGTAGCGATCTGTCTGATGCGGTATCACATTTTCGTCAACATAGATGTCTCTCAGTATGTCCTCGCATTCCTTTCTTTTTAATTTATCCAATATGATCTTTGTATTCATAGATTTCCCCGTTTTGTTTTTAGCTAAACCATAGATATATCTATTATACAACAATAGCGTAACAGATAAAAAAATTCTCCCGAAGCATAACACTTCGGGAGAACCATGCCTGAGGCACGTAATAAAGTATGGTCTTTTAAACTTACTTTGTAGCGTTTTTCTTTGTAGCCAGGATATCGAATACAACCGCTCCGAGCAATACACCGCCCTTGACTATCTTCTGCCAGTCGGCATTTACACCCATAAGCGACATACCCAGGTTGATAACACCTATAAGTGTAGCTCCGACTACCATTCCGAATACGGTACCTGAACCGCCGTATGCGGATACACCACCGACAACGCATGCTGCGATGGCATCCATCTCATAGTAGTTACCTGCAGTTGAGTTTGCAGCCTGGAAACGTGCTACTACTATGTAAGATGAGATGACAGTCAATACTGCCATGTTGAGGTATGCGAAGAACATGATCTTTCTGGTATCAACACCGGATAATCTTGTTGCCTCGGCATTGCCTCCGATCGTATAAAAATATCTGCCGAGCGTAGTTTTTGAAGTTATGAAGCTATAGATAAGAACAATAACTATAACCCAGATCAAAACTGTAGGTATTCCGCCTGCAAGCGCAAGCTTGTATGCAAAGAGCAGGATCGCTGCCACTGAGAGTACACACTTTACGATAAGCGCTGTCATGGTCTCAGCCTCATACCCTTTCTTTACCTTGTTTGCTCTGCTCATAAGAGATGTTACTACTACGATAACACTTGCGATTATACCTGCAGCAAAACATACAACATTAAACTGATTTATTCCTGTCTCGAATACCTTTCCCGAAAAGAGCTTCAAAAAGCTTTCAGGCATGGGAGAGATGCTTCCTGTTGAACTGTTATCACTAAGGATTGCTGTTCCCCATCCTCTGAATGCAAGATAACCTGCAAGGGTTGCGATCCACGGAGGAATGTTTACATATGCAACCAGATAACCAAGAACGCATCCGTATACTATACCGACAACCAGCATCATAAATACTGATAAGCCAGTGGAATACTCCTTGATTACCATCAATACACCACCGACAGCACCCATGATACAAACAAATGAACCGCAGGAAAGATCGATATTACCACCTGTCAGCATACACATCAGCATACCTGTTGCAAGTATGAATACGTACGCATTCTGAGTGATAAGTGCGTTGAAGTTCATAGGTGAAAACATTGAACCGCCTGTCATAGCCGTGAAAAAGATATATACCAGGACAAGGACTATAAGCATTGCGTTTTTCTTTATAACGTCCATATATTTCGTCATGACTCATCCTCCTCCTACTTTTTCTTCTTGTTCGACAATACATCGAAGATGATCGCCGCCAGAACTACTATACCTTTAACAACCTTCTGATAGTTTGCGTTAACACCCATGATACTCATACCCATGTTGATAACACCCATCAGAATGGCACCGATTACGATACCAAATACATTTCCTTCTCCGCCGTATGCTGAAGCACCGCCGATGAAGCATGCTGCGATGGCATCCATCTCATAGCCCTGTCCGAATGTAGGCTGTGCCTGAGTAGCTCTTGCTACTGTAAGGATACCTGCCAGACCTGACATAAGACCCATGTTTACATATGCAAAGAAGTAAATCTTTCTGGGGTCGATACCTGAAAGTCTTGTAGCCTTTTCATTGCCGCCGACTGCGTAGAGGTAACGTCCCATTGTCGTATTTGAAGTTACATAAGCATAAGCAAGAAGAACAACCGCTATCCAGATCAAAGCTGTAGGAATTCCCTTGTAGTTTGCCAGTTTATAGAATATCCAGATAACAACAGCACAGATGATTATCATCTTTGCAAGTTCTGAATACAGAGGTGCAACTTCATATCCCTTTGACTGTGCGCTTATTCTGTTCTTGATAACTGATGCTATATATATGATAGCGATAACAACACCTGCTACCATACAGGTGAGGTTCATGTTTGCTCCGCCGAAGAAATCGGGAACATAACAGTCAGCCCCGCCACCGAATACGTTAAGGAATACTTCGTTTCTGATACCAACGGCATATCCCTGAAGTACTATGTTTGACAATCCTCTGAATGCATACATACCAGCTAACGTTGCGATAAACGGCGGGACCTTTATATATGCTATCCAGAATCCCTGCCATGCTCCAACGAGAAGACCGCCGATAAGCATAACTACTACTGCGACCCATTCGTTGATGTTCGCATCCATCATGACTGCACCGATGCCGCCGACAAAACATACAACAGAACCGCAGGCAAGATCGATATTACCGCCGGTTAAGATACATAACAGCATGCCTGCCGCAAGAACGAACACATATGCATTTTGAGATATCAGGTTATTTATATTCTGAGGGAAAAGGATCTTTCCGCCCGTATTTACATAGAAGAATATAATAACTGCTACCAGGGCCAATGTCATCGTATATTTCTTTAATATATCCATTACTTTAAGATTCATACTATTCGCCCCTTCCTGACTGCAAGATGCATGCCATAATGTTTTCCTGTGTAGCCTCTTCTGCCTTCATCTCACCAACGAACTTTCCTTCGTTCATGATATAGATACGATCACTCATACCGATAACTTCAGGAAGCTCGGAAGATATCATGATAACAGACTTTCCGGCCTTAACAAGATCATTTATGATACAGTAGATCTCATACTTTGCACCTACGTCGATACCTCTTGTAGGCTCGTCGAGCATAAGTATGTCGGGATCAGTAAACATCCACTTAGCCAGCAGAACCTTCTGCTGGTTACCGCCTGACAGATTTCCGACATTCTGCTCAACCGAAGGTGTCTTCGTCTTAAGTTTGTCCTTGTATTCAACGGCAACCTGATATTCCTTATCCATATCGATGATGCCCCTGTCGCTGACTCCTTCCATGTTAGCAAGAGATGTATTTACACGGATCGAATTTGAAAGTACAAGTCCGTTTCCTTTTCTGTCCTCTGTAACGTAAGCAAGTTTTGCGTCGATCGCTTCTCTGGGATTTTTAAGATTTACTTCCTTCCCGTTCAAAAGAAGCGTTCCGCTGATCCCTGTTCCGTATGACTTACCGAATATGCTCATTGCAAGCTCTGTTCTGCCTGCGCCCATAAGTCCGTAGATACCGACAACCTCGCCCTTCTTGACGTTCATGTTGATCCCGTCTACGACCTTTCTCTCTGCATATACGGGATGATATACAGTCCAGTCTTTTACTTCCATGTTTACTTCGCCGATCTCGACATTGCTCCTCTTGGGGAATCTGTCTGTGATCTCTCTTCCGACCATTCCTCTGATGATCCTGTCTTCGTTGATCTCCATTGTATGACAATCAAGAGTCTCAACCGTAGAACCGTCACGAACGACCGTGATCTTATCTGCAACGTAAACAACCTCATTAAGCTTATGGGTTATGATGATCATCGTCATACCCTGCTTCTTAAACTCAAGCATAAGGTCAAGCAGTGCTTTGGAGTCTGTCTCATTAAGCGATGATGTAGGCTCGTCAAGAATCAAAAGCTTTGCATTCTTAGCAAGAGCCTTTGCGATCTCAACAAGCTGCTGCTTACCTGTTCCTATATCTTTTATCAAAACACGCGAAGATTCTGAAAGTCCTACCATCTTTAAGTACTTGTCAGCTTCGCTGTAGGTTTCATTCCAGTTAATAGCGTTCTTTTTTCCCCGCTCATTGCCGAGAAACATGTTTTCGCCGATTGACATCTGAGGCACAAGTGCAAGTTCCTGATGGATTATAACGATTCCCTTTGCTTCGGAATCAGTTATCTTCTGGAACTGACATACCTCTCCGTTGTATACTATATCTCCTTCGTAACTTCCAAAAGGGTAGATGCCGCTGAGTACATTCATAAGTGTAGACTTACCGGCACCATTTTCTCCTACCAGTGCGTGTATCTCGCCCTCTTCAACCTGAAAGTTTACATTGTCAAGAGCTTTAACACCCGGGAAAGTTTTGGTGATATTTTTCATTTCCAGTATTACATTACCCAAAAATATCCCTCCGATCCGTTTGTAATCTCAAACCATACCTTATTATTGTCTTCTCTGATAACCCGTTTACCTTTACTTGTAAACAGGCGGGTTTTGCCCCGCCTGCTTAATTTTATAAGATCTTGCAATCCCTATCTTACTTTAACTGATCCTCTGTGTAGTAACCTGACTCAATAAGAATCTGCTTGTAGTTGTTAGCATCTGCGAATACAGGCTCGCAAAGGAATGAAGGAACAACCTTAACGCCGTTGTCATATGTAGTAGTATCGTTAACGTCTACTGTCTGGTTGCTTAAGATCTGTCCAACCATCTTAACAACCTGTGAAGCAAGTGTACGTGTATCCTTGAATACTGACATAGACTGCTTACCAGCGATCATGTTCTTTGTGTTCTCAATATCACAGTCCTGACCTGTGATTACAGGGTATTTGCCCTTGTAGTTTGCTGCAAGTGCGTTCTCAACACCGAGTGCTGTAGAGTCGTTTGAGCAAAGCCATACATCAAGTTCTGTACCATCTGCGTAGTATGAAGAAAGGATGTTTTCTGCTCTAGACTGAGCTACATCTGTTCCCCATGTAGGTGTTGCAACTTCTTCGAATGTCTTCTGACCAGAAACAACATTGAGCTTGCCTTCGTCGATGTACTTCTTAACTACATCCATAGCACCGTTGAAGAAGAAACCTGCATTGTTATCACCGGGATCACCAGCTGTGAACTCGATATTGAAAGGACCTGCTGCGTTGTCAAGGTCAAGAGCCTTAACTACGTATTCACCCTGAACTGTACCAACCTTATAGTTATCAAATGTAGCATAGTAAGAAACTGCATCTGAGTTCATGATAAGACGGTCATAAGCGATTACAGGGATGTTAGCCTTCTTAGCCATGTCAAGAGCTTCACCGAGTGAAGAACCTTCGATAGCTGCGATAACGAGTACGTTACATCCGTTAGAGATCATGTTCTCGATCTGAGAAACCTGCTGCTGAACATCGTTGTTAGCGAACTGAAGGTCAACTTCGTAACCAGCTGCCTTAAGTTCCTTCTCCATGTTAGCACCATCCTGGTTCCATCTCTGGAGATCCTTTGTAGGCATTGAAACGCCGACTTTCTTTGCGCCGCTTGAAGAGCCACCTGCTCCGCCACAGCCTGTCAACAATGTAGCGATAACTGCTACGCTGAGTAATACACTGAGTAGTTTTTTCATTGTGTACTTTCCTCCCATTATTAAATTTACTCCTGAGGATTGACTGCCAATCCTCCCTACAATTTGCATGATATCACGTGCACGGTAGTAGTTGTTTGTTAATTTCTGTAATTTTTTGTTTTATTATTCTCCATATTTTTATCAGGCCTAGCATTTTTTTGTCTTGTCCTGACAATTTTTTACAGAAATGTGCTCATGCACGTAAAAAGCGCAGTAGCTGTTGATCTGCTACTGCGCCTTAAATACTATATATTTATGAGTTTTTCTTTCTTCCGCTGAGAGCCGCGAATCCGCCGACTGCAGCAGCTGTTGCAAGAAGGACTACTCCCACGGCTGTGCTGTTTGAATCATCAGAAGCGGTCTCTACTGCCTCCGTAGGCTCTGCATCTTCAACAGTCGGAACATACTCAGCTTCTTTCGTAAATACAGCTGTTCCGAAACATGAAGGAGATGACCAGCACTGGTTTGTAAGATCGTTCCATGTAAGAGTTCCCACTCTTGCTCCCGATGCATCGGCATCATTTATCTGAAGTTCTATACCTATGTGATCGCCTTCCTTGGGCTTGACTTCAGTCCACTTGAAAGCTCCCTCTACGATATATCCGCCGTCAACCTTTTTTGTAACGGTCTTGAGATTTTCTTCCGTGCACTTGTCTCCGTTGAATGTATGCTCGTTGTCAAAGTTGATCCTGTACTGCTTGGTTGCTGCGTTGTATGCATCCGCCTTTGAGTTTGTCTCGTCTATGAATACTTCAAGCGAATCCTGCTCGTGCGGCTCTTCGTTTGCCTTGTTAAGATCCGCATCCTTTATATCGGCATATACATAGAGGAAATCCTGATCCCATAAAAGCCTTGCCGTAGCAGTAGCTTTCGGCGAATCATTTGCATTTCCTATTACAACTTCGACAGCGCCGTTGTATGCATCATCGTACTCGCCGTCGATCAGTGCCTTGCCCATCGGTATATACATGAAGGGCTTGAGCATCATCTCAGCAAAGTACTTGCTCGAACTTTCCTGAGTCATGGTCTTGTCATTGAATGCATACTTGTCGTTTCCGTCCGTAATGACTATATCAAAGCCTGCAACGGCATTGTTTGCCGCTTCCTCCATGGGAACATTGACATATGCGATATAGCCTGTGTCGGTCTTTTCACAATCGCTTCTTGATACTTCTACACATCTTGTCTTTATTCCTTCCGATTTGCTGTTGTAGCGGTCAAGGTATACAGAGACCTTGTCGGAAGCATCATCCGTATAATCAACAACATTTACTTTAAACTGAATCTGTCCCTCGTTCCATATAGCTGCAAATGTTGAAGCGATATCATCAAATTCTATGAGTGAAGCATCATCTAAGCTGTCAACAGGTGCCTGCAGGATGCTCACACTGTGCATCATGGGTGCGAGTTTTGTAGGATCAACAAAAGCCCAGTAAGCAGGCTTTGCATGATAGTCATCATCGAAAAGAAGAGGACACTGAGGACTGCCGTCTGTTACTCCTCCGCCTACTCCGGTATAAGCCTGAAGCCATGAGTTGCCGTCTATTACACCCCAGAAAACTATACCTGCGACCTTTACCTTGCCTTCAGCTTCAAGTTCCTTCATGCTGTCATATATTTCCTTATACTTATATGCCTGCTTTGTATATTCGTCCTGAAGAGTAAGGTCTGTTCCGTCGTAGGTGCTGCTTGATTTAAGATCGACCTCAGTAAGCATTACCTTGCCTACTACTTCACCGTATTTTCTTGCCGCATCCTTGAAAGCATCGGCTGTTGGATAATCTATGTCGTAGTGTCCCTGCATGCCCATGCCGTCTATCCTTGCTCCCTCTGTCTCCTTGACAGCCTTAAGCAGATTGACGATGCCCTCTACCTTGCCGGGTGTGCAGTCATTATAGTCGTTATAGTAAAGATCGAGTGTTTCCGGTGCATACTTGTTGGCATATACGAATGCGTTCTTTATGAATTCCTCGCTTTTATATACTGCCCACCAGCTTGAATTCTCCTTGTCGCTCCTGTAGGTTCCAGTCGAGTCGCTCACCGCCTCGTTTACTACATCCCATCCGTAGAACAGATCCTTGTACGGGCTGTCGCTTCCCACGAAGTGTTCAAGAACACTCTTTATGTACCATTCCTGACGCAGGTTCATGAGTTCAACCGATGCGTAAGGCTTAGACGCCTCATAGTTTTCATGGAAGAACCATTCGGGAGTCTGAGAATGCCATACCAGCACATGTCCTCTTACCTTTATCTGCTTGTCGGGATTTGCCTCGTTCCATTCAAGGATATAATCGAGATATCTCTCAGCTCTTGAGAAGTCCAGTTTCGGGACCACGAGTTTTTCTCCGCCAAGATGAACGGTCTCGGTCATAGGTACCTTGTCGTTGCTGTATCCGAAGATCGCATCGGGTTTTAACTCGTTTCCGAGAGTTATAGCGTTAAAGTGCTTTTCAACAAGCGACATTAAAACAGAATCATTTATCTCTGAACCGGAAAGAGATGTTCCTGCAATGAAATCCTTTCCGAAATCTGCTTCCATGTTATCTCTGAGTGCAGGGATACCTTCTTCTATGGAACCTGTGGCAACATTCATATCAATGAGTGAAACGCCGGTAACGTAATATTCACCCTTTACGCAGTCTCCTTCGCCGTAGTTTGTTCCCTGCTCAAGAAGACGTATAACTACCTTATCTAAACTGCCTGCCGAAGCAACCTTGAATGTACCGGAAAACTTGGTCCATTTGCCGGGTGTCAGCTGCTGGGAAACATCACCTGTAAGTTCTGCTGAATAAGATCCGAGATATGATGTATCCCCTCCCGATGTTATGTAAGGAGCAAAGTCAACCTGTCTCTGATCTGCAGGCGCTCCCTCATAGTCATCTGAAAGCTTTGCATAGAATGTAAATGCATATGTGCTTCCGTTCGTGACAAGATCCGTAACATCCATGGCTATACAGTCGTATGATCTTGTTCTTGAGTTGATGACACCGTATGTCTTGACATCATCGAATATCGGATCGTCTGCAGTTGCTGTTGAGATCTTTGCTTCTCCTGCTTCTGCCTTCCACATCGATACATCCTCGCTGTCGAAGTTGCCGTTTGGAATGATGTTTTCTCCTTCAACCGCAGGTTCATCATCACCTTGAGCCTCCACTGAATCGTCAACGGTAAATGTCACGCTGTCAACGCTTATTTCCGTTGTTCCTCCGTTTAGCGACATGATCGAGAAATATTTTACATCCTTGCCCTTTGTCGGGATGATCTCGGCCTTGCCGTATGAAACGGGAGTTCCTTCCTTATTATCGGAATCATAATCCGCCTGGTCGTGAAGCTTGAATCCCAGAGCGCTCTCAGAACCCTTTGAAAGCTTAAACGTCACCTTTGTTATGGCTGCGGGCTCAATATCATCCGGTATCTTAAAGAATTTGGATTTATACTGATCGTTAAACGTGATGTTCAGCTTTCCGTCGCTTGTCACCTCTGAAGTAAGTCCGTACTCCATGGGAGAATCAAGTTCAGAAAATGTGTATGTCTTATCCTCTGTTGCTGCCTTGCTTCCAAAGGGGAAAAGTGCCCAAGCAGTATTGAAGACAAGAAACGCTATCATCACAATAGACAAGATTCTTTTCATCATCTGTTTATATCCTCTCTACCAAATAAAAAACTACTCTGCATCAAGTGTTAATATATCAAATCAAAACAGCAAAAATCAATGTGCATTATGCTAATTCTTGTGTTTGTCGGGTACTAATATATGATTAATCTGTATACTTTTCGTGTCGGGGCACGCTTATAAGTAAAAATACCGCCGCCTTTACGGCAGCGGTAAGTCTTATTCTGATATGAATTCTTCAAGCTGTGCCTTGCTCATGGCACCGATATTCTTCTTTGCCTCTTTGCCGTCCTTAAACAGTATGATCGTCGGTATGCTGGCAACTCCAAACTTCTCAGCCAGTTCCATCTCGTCATCCACGTTTACCTTTACAACGGCTACATCATCGTGTTCATCTGCGATCTGAGCTACAAGCGGTCCAACCATCTTGCAGGGTCCGCACCAGTCCGCATAAAAATCCACAAGTACCTTGGCATTACTGCTTATTATCTCATCAAAATTATTATTGAGTTCAACTTTCATAGACCGTAACCTCCTTCTAGCTAGATCGATTTGATCTCGTCTTCTGTCATCAGAACAATTCCTTTATCGGAAAGGGCTTTTTCGGCAGCTTCAACGTCATTAACACGGAACACCACATATGCGCCCAGTTCTCTTGCCGTAAAGGCATATGTATATTCAACATTGATGTCAGCCTTCTCCAATACTCTGAGTACCGTGTAAAGAGCTCCTTGCTTGTCATTCATCTTTACGGCTATTACGTCGGTAACCTTTACGATCATATCCTCGCTCAAGAGGCTGTATGCCTTGGCCGTATCCGATACTATAAGTCTGAGTATGCCAAAGTCATCCGAATCTCCGATGCTCATGGCTCTCATGTTTATGCCTGCCTCTGATATGGTCTTGACCGCATCTGAAAGCTTGCCCTTTTTATTCTCGATGAAAACCGAAAGCTGTCTTATTGCCATACCGCAACCCTCCTTAATCGTGTAGTTTTCTCTTATCTATAACCCTTACTGCTTTACCCTCGCTTCTTGCGATCGATTTTGGCGGAACAAGATGAATCTTAGGACCTATTCCGAGCATCGTGCGCATTGCGCCTTCGAGAGCCTTCTCCTTGGCCTGGATATCCGAAACCTTATCAGAGAACTGACCCGGCTGAAGCTCAACGCTGATATCGAGTGTATCCGTATTCTTAACTCGATCCACCTCTATCAGGTAATTAGGTGTATAACCTTCTTTGATAAGCACTGTCTCGATCTGGCTCGGGAATACATTGACGCCTCTGATGATCATCATGTCATCGCTTCTTCCCATAGGCTTGCACATCTTTATATGTGTTCTGCCGCATGAACATTTCTCTCTTGTAAGGACACATATATCCTTTGTTCTGTATCTTAACAGAGGAAACGCTTCCTTATCTAGGGATGTGAATACAAGCTCTCCCTTTGAACCCTCCGGTAAAACCTCACCTGTATCGGGATCTATTATCTCTGCATAGAAATGATCTTCATTGATATGCATGCCGTTTTGCTCTTCACACTCGTAAGCAACACCGGGGCCGCTTGATTCTGTAAGTCCATATATATCATAGGCCTTGATGCCAAGGCTCTTTTCTATCTCTCTTCTCATCTCCTCGGTCCATGGTTCAGCACCGAAGATACCTGCCTTTAGCTTGTTATCGGTGGGCTTGTATCCTTTTTCAGCAAGACTTTCACCGATAAAAGCAGCATATGAAGGAGTACAGCAGAGTATGGTAGAACCCAGATCCATCATAAACTGTATCTGCCTCTCTGTATTTCCCGATGACATGGGGAGTGTAAGACATCCAACCTTCTGCGATCCGCCGTGAACACCGAATCCGCCGGTGAACAGTCCGTATCCGTATGCTATCTGGATAACATCATCTTTTGTACCGCCTGCTGCAACTATCGCTCTTGCGCAGCACTCCTCCCACAGATCAACATCATGCTGTGTATAGAATGCAACAACTCTTCTTCCTGTTGTTCCGCTGGTTGAGTGTATCCTTACACAGTTCTTTAGATCTGTTCCAAGCAGTCCGTAAGGATATGCATCTCTAAGATCCGCTTTTGACAAGAAAGGAAGCTTTTTGATATCATCCACGCTCTTGATATCTTCAGGCTTTACACCCTTTTCATCCATCAGGTTTCGGTAGTACGGCACGTTTTCATAAACATGCTTGACCTGCTTTACGATCTTTTCATTCTGGATCTTAAGGATCTCTTCTCTTGACGCTGTCTCGATCTCCTCTTGATAATACTTGCCCATCTGTTACCTCTTTCGTATATAGATATTAATCACTTTTCATCACATAAATGAAGTTCTGCTTCATTATAATGCCTTAACGGCTTCTTGAATAGTATTTTTTTCTTATCGCTTTTCTTCTATCCTGTCACCGCTTAATCGTATATAGGCCGCAAGCCCCTTAGCAATAAAATATATGATGCCGCACTCATCCTCCTGCCATATGCGCTGACTGTTCTGTTCAGCACACACAAGATATCCGTCGGTTTCCTTGTTAAGTCCGATCCTAGCTATAAGAATGGGGCCGATCCCTTTATCATTCATTGTATTATATGTAACGGGACATTTTTCCCTAAGTCCGTCTAAGGTGCTGCTAAAATACAGATCCTCATCCATTATAAGATCGATATCGCTTACATCTTCATCGATGGATCTGTCTATGACAGAAGAAAGTCTCCTGTTTTTTCCGCAGTAATACAGATCCGTTATGTGGATCTCCTCTTGAAGCAGCTGCATAACTGCACGAAGTCTGTTCTCAAATCCGCTGACCTTTTCAAGTAAAGCCATGAGACTGCTCATGTTGGTATACACTCCCTGCTTGGCAAGCTTCTTTATATCAAGATCGCTGTGTTCCTTCTTTGAGTATATATTGTAGCAGTTTCTTCCTCTGCTCTTTCCCAGATAAAGCATTTTATCGGCTAAGGAAAAGAGTTCTTCATAGCTTGATGCATCATCGGGAAACGAAGCGCAGCCTGCCGTTCCTGTGATATACAGCTCATGTTCATCAACATAGATACTTCTCCTTAGAACACTGCCTGAAAGATACATGTTTTCCATGAACCTTTCCTTGTCTTCATTTGATATATCCTCAAGGTTGATCACAAGAAGCTCATCTCCGCCGAACCTTCCAACTATGCCATGATCCTTAAGATAATCAGAAACGGTGGCGGAAATGCTTTCAAGAACTATATCTCCGGCATGATGCCCTAATGTGTCGTTGATATACTTAAAGTTGTCAAGATCGAGGATCACAAACGTAAACGGTGTGGCACTCATTATCAGAGATCTGACATAATTCATCGTATATCCTCTGTTTATCATTCCCGTAAGCGGATCAAGGATATCATCCAGAGCCACATCATTTAAGAGCTTGTCAAAAAACGGATACTTTATCAGCTTTTCTCTTGTATATGCAAAGTGCTTTCTTTCACGTTCCCCGTTTCTGCGCAGTACATCCGTGACATCCACGAAGCTCCCCACAAGACCGACTATCTCATCGCCCTCGTATATGGGTCTTTTTGAAGCAATAATGTCTCTTTCCTCGCCGCGTATTATGCACTTGCCCTGAACCTTATAGGTGCTGTGTCCTTCAAGTACCCTGAGTTCATCCTGCTTGAAAGGCTCGGGATCGTTATGCCACTGCATGTCCTCATCGGTCTTTCCTATTAAAACATCAGCGGATTCAAAACCGTAGAAATCCAAGAAAGCCTGATTCACGCCTATGAATCTTCTTTCCCTATCCTTCCAGAATACACAGTCCTGGGCTGTATTTATGATACTGTCAAAAAGAGATTCTGTCATTTTCATAGCATTATCATTTATACATTACCGTTATCTGGGGATCGTTTGCGATCCTCTTGGCATCTACATACTGCTTTATGCTCTCATCCGTCATATCGACCCATTTGCCGTCCACCTCAGCAAACGAACGGTCCTTAACGGATGTGACTACATATTCGACCATACCTCCCGAAGATACACCGCTCACAGCGCTTGTCTTGGGCAGATAAAACGGCGATGATTCTCCTTCCACCATGATTGTTCCCGTGCTTCTTACAACAACCGTAAAATCCGTTACATCAACAGGAGTATCAAGCTCGATGATATGATATCCTATATTCTCAAGATTTTTCTGCTTTGAGGCGATCATTTCCCCAAACTTTCCTTCAAGGATCTCTATATTTACTGATACGTTCATATCATCGGTGTAAAAACCGATCGCACCAAGACTGCCGGGATGCTTATATACGCTTGCGACAGATGTAAGATCTCCTGTCTTTAACTCGTATACCGGAAAATTGTTGTACGTGATCACATCACTATATGCATCACTTACCTCAAATGATGATATATATGGCATCGGTGTATCATAAGACAGCCAGAAATAACCCTTATTGCCCCACTCTGACGAATTCGAAAACTGCAAAAGCCATGCACCCTTGTCTGATGCCTGCGGGTTAAAGAACTGCGCAGGAAAATCATCATCCCATCCGACTATTACCGCTTCATCCGTCAGATTCCTGCTCTGAAGTTCAGCTACATTGAGCGTCATATATCCGCTTATATTCACAGCCTTGTCGATCGCAGAAGGTATCTCAGTACTCAAAGCCCCTCTTTCTTTGATGAGAGTCTTTATCTGATCCTTCTCAAGCTTTGTACGTGTCACATCCGAAAGATCCGTTCCGTCAGAATACAGTGTATAATCCGTAAGATAGTATCCGTTCATCGATCCGGACGAAAAAGCTGCGATCACCATCTCGGGATATCCGCCATATTCTTCAGGCGGTGAAGAAACACAGACACCGTCAGCAGGCTCTATGCCTTCTTCTTTCTTGTGATAGACGCTGTAGGAAATATCAAGCGGTTCAACTTCTGCTATCTTATCCTTCTTCAGTTTATAATTTGACTGAAACGAATTTACTGCACTGAACGGGAAGAACAGTCCATCCTCCCTGTCATATACAGGTGTCGCATATCCGTCGTTTATAAGGCAGTAGCTGTTTTGCTCATTCTGAAACGGAGTATACTGATCAAGATCGGCATCCGCAAACAGATCATCTGCTTTTAAAACCGGTTCTGCAAACTTTGCGCTCTTATTATTCTCTATTACCTGCTCGTTTTTTTCATATGCCTGACTGTCTGTTTCGTCTTTAGCTGCAGCATCGCCCTCAACAGGTTTTTCCTCATCTAAAAACAGAGCATAATCATCAAACTCATCTTCCTTTTTGCCACATCCTGCCAAGGCATAAAGAAGCATTGAAAGAATGATCATCCTCACTATTGTTTTCTTATTTATCATACTAACTCTCCCGTAATATATCCGATCAGTATAAGTTTATCACATTTTTAAGAATATTTACAAAGAAAGCCCGGTTTTAAACCGGGCATCTCTTAGATCATCTCCTTTGCTCTGTTTATCAGGCTAAGAAGTCCTTTCTCCTTTATAAGTGCTATTCCCTGTCCCTCATCTCCTAAAACGATCAGGTTGTCACCGGGATTTATGTCAAAGATCTTTCTGGCCTTTGCGGGGATGACGATCTGTCCCTTGTCTCCGACCTTGACCATTCCGAATATATGCTTGCCCTTTGGCGGGATAACATATCCCAAGTTTTGTGAATCGCTCTTTTCATATGAGATAAGATCATCCAAAGAAACCCCGAAAGCATTTGCGATCATGCTGCATTTTTCTATATCGGGCAGGGATTCGCCGGTCTCGTATTTTGACAGTGTCTGTCTCGATACTCCTATCTTTTCGGCAAGATCCTCCTGTGATAGATTATTGATCTTTCTCAGTTCGACCAGGTTGTTTGCAAAACTCATTATTTCTTCTCCTTCTTAATTCCGAGTACACACCATCTGAGAACCGGTATGCGACTGATAATCTCGTTTAACAGATACGATCCAAAGAATCCCGCTACGGCTACGATAAGATATACAACGAACGGTGCAAGAAAAGGGCAATACTTTCTAAGATAATATGCGCTCAGTGCTATCATGAGATAATGGAAGACATACAGTCCCCATGACTTTTTACACATCCATTCAGTGAACCTGTTCTTAAAACCGCCCCATTTTTTCATGAATGAAAGTATTCCAAGAACGCCAAGCCATGCATATACATTGCAAAGAACTGTATCGAGCACCACATGATCTGCATATGATTCGCCCCAGTAAATGATCACGAATGCAATACACGAAATAACTGCAAGAACTACAAGTCCTATCCAGCATTTTTCAAGCCTTTCCATGACCTCGTCATGCGACATCACAAAGTAGCCGATAAAAAATCCCATGCCGTAGATACCGAACCTGTAAACCACTATGATAGGAGTATTGAGTATCTGAGCCGATGCATAGATAAGGACTGTCATTAAGAGCGCTATAACAACGTTTGTTTTACTGCATATGTTATAGAATCTGTCCTTTTCGATCCTTCTTATAAATATGAGCAGGATACTGAAAAGCCATAGCATCTGTATATACCAAAGCGGTCCGCTTCCGCTGACAGCCATGATAAGAAAAAGTACAGGCTTTGGTACATTGCCCATAGAATCAAATGCGCCGGAGATGAGCATGTTGTAATAGCCGAGTATCCAGAAAAAGACTAAAAGTCCTATCGTTGACGGAACAAGCAGCTTCCTTGTTCTTGTTCTTACAAATTCCTTTTCGGTTTTCCTTTCTAGTTCAAATCTGGCTGACATTCCCGATACGACAAACAAAAGGAGCATGAACCAGGGATACACCAGGTATTGATAAACATCCTGCGGCTGAGATTTTGCAAATGGTCCGATTATCCCGTGAACCGTTATGCCGTTAAATATGTATATGACATGGTAGATGACAACCAGTACCACCGTTATAAATCGGATATTGTCAATATATGTCTTTCTCATAATGATACCACCTTTGCTAACATTTTTAACATTTTTCTTAAGTATAAAAAACAAAGCTCCGCTTGTCTATCAAGTGAAGCTTACATTTAAGACCTTTTTTTGTTAAAATCCGTTGCATATTTCTATCTTTTATAGCAATGCCAGAAAGATGATCCTATCTCTATCAGTATCTCCCCTTCATCTTCTATCTTTTTCAAAAAGAAAGATTCTATCTTATCCTGATATTTGCAGATAAACTTTTCCTGGTCTTTAAAGATATCCTTTATCTTTGCTATCAGTTCACATACATCGGTATAATGCCACATATTTGACAGAGTTATCTTTTCAACCCTTTTAAAATGCCTTTCTAGCATGCTCGTGCATTCATTCTGCGCTCTCTCCTGCTCTTTTAAGCCATCCTCAATAAAGTCAGCCTTTATATTCATTTCATCAAAAGCCTTCTTAAAGAATATATGCCATGAACTCAAACCTGCACCGTTAAAAGAAAACATCCCGTCATCAGAAAGTACAGCGCATGCTCTTTTTACAAAAGTCTCGGGATCCTTTAATTCATAATTGATGTAATGAGCAACGATCAGACTGTAATCCTTATCCTTGTTTATCATTTTCCACGTCTTTTCATCCTCAAGATCTTCAAATTGAAGATCTATCTTAACGCCCCCCGCCAGTCTGTCCTTGTTTTCCCTTATATAATCATCAAAATCATCTGCCCAGCTTCCGTGCAAGTCATATCCGGTAACTTCTGTACCTTTCGGAATATCTTCCCAGTTGTTTCTCCACAGCTTTGCGAATCCGCAGCCAAGATCCAAAACCTTTTCATTCTCACATATATTAAGAGACTCAAATATCTTTTCATACCAGTCCTGTTCCTTGCCTGTATGCTTAAGTGCATCAAAGTGGCGTTCATCGGCTTTAATGTCCTGACTAACATTTAAAACGATATCAGCAACGTCATCCCAGTCAAGTTCATCATTCTTTCTTTCGAGAGTCCTGTTTATCGAAAGAATCACCTTTTCTATCTGGTAGCGTTTTTCCTCCATCTGCTTAAGCTGGATCTTCAGGGCTTCTTTAACATTTTCAGCCTTCCCTGTTACAAGACTGTCTCTTATCTCCTCAAGAGAAAAACCTATCTGCTTTAATGCAACGATCTTTTCGAGTATCTTTAGCGAAGCCTCGTCATACAGTCGATAATTGCCCTCGGAATAATCAGAGGGCTTTAACAGTCCCTTTTCATCATACAGTCTGACAGCCTTCTGTGATACTCCGGCTTTTTTTGCGATCTGCCCGGATGTCATTTTCTTGTCCATAATGGAAACCTCCTTTTACTTTATAAGACCACCTTAAGGGGTTCCCTAAGGGAAGAGTCAACAGCTTTTTGATCATTTTAAAATTTTCTCATTAACATAGCCGATCACTTCATCATTAACAAAATAATCCTCATGACTTATCCCTTCAAAGATAATGCATTCCGCATCCTCAAAACAATCTGCCAGCTTTTTCTGGATCTTCGCATCCAATGTCGTATCGGCCTTAGAACCGATGACAGTCACGGGACAAACAATATTCTTTGCATATATATCTACTCGGATGTTGTTTTTAATAAATACCTGAAGCGGTCCGAAAAATATCGGAATGATCTTATTATACATATCCGCACTCGATCTGTAACCTGATGCAAGCACAAGATGTCTGCATGTCCTCACACTTGCAAGATACGCGGCCATCCCGCAGCCGTAGCTGTGTCCGAAAACATAAATATCCTTGCCCGGATATTTATGACATGCATAGTCGTAAAGCTCGCATGCACTCTGCTGCATGGTCTTTAGATTCATCTTGCCTTTGCTTTCCTGTGTACCGTAATAATCGACCGACAAGACGGGACAGTCAAACCTTCCTGCATACATTCCTATTGTATTGTATGCGATATACATGGAACCGCCAAAAATTAAAATGACCTTGTCGGAATCCGATCCAAGATCATAACCATATCCGTACAGTGATTCTGAAATCTGTATCTTGACAGGTTCATATGCAACATCTTTTAACTGCCTGTCTCCTTTATAAAATGAATATGAGACAGTCTGCATTATTGCATCTGCTGCAAAAAACACAATAAGCACGATCATTATGATCTTTAGGATTATATATGCCATCTTCACACTTTTTACTTCCCTTAGCTTTTGATCTTTTCAACAAACTGCTGTATCTTTATGTCATTATCTTTAGAATCCTCATGTTTTATGTCTAGCAGCGAAACAGTATTTACGAGGTTTGGTAGCTTTTTTGTTATCGCATCAAGGCCTTTTTTTATTTCACCGCCGCCGCTTAAAAAGAAAAGCGCTGTCACCTTTTTTGCCGCATCTTTATCCTCAAGAAATGTGTTTATCGCAGGAACTATCTTTGAATTCCAGATGGGAGAGCCCAGGATTATCTCATCATAGCTTATAATGTCTTTATCATACGGTTTTAGTTTCGGCACATATTTCATCATGACCTGGCCTCCGCCTACTATTATCTGCGAAACAAAATTTCTTGGCATATCCTTTATGGTCTCAAGTCTTAAAAGATCTCCATTAAGTGCTGACGCTATCTTTTCTGCTGCTTCTTTGGTATTTCCTGAAAGTGAATAATAAACCACCAGTCTCTTCATATGTCATCTCCCTTTAAACTGATCATTAGCATTTATCATCTTTTTAGCCTTGTCACACCATTTAAGATACGCCTCGTAGCTTTCAACCCCAAACAGGACGGTAAGATAAAAATACATATGATCTTCACTGTTAAGGTTATCTTTAAGTGTATTGCAATGCATCTTAAGGATACTCAGATCCTTTTTTATCCTGTCTTCAAACAGTTCAATGTTATGAACAGCGGTTTTTTTATCCGCTCCTTTTGCAAAGAAAAGCTTTAAGAGTGTTTCATATCTCAGCTCGTTGACGGCCTGCTGCTCACTGATCCATTCCTTAAGATGCATTTTGCCATTTTGAGTGATATGATAAACGATCCTCTCCCTGCCTCCGACAGAATCATTGCTGCTTAAAATATAACTGTCATTCTCAAGTTCCTTTAAGGCTGGATATATATTTCCAAAACTTCCGTTTCAGAAAAAGCTGATAGAGCTGTCGATACGCTTTTTTATGTCATACCCTGTCAGATCCTCATGATTTAACAGCCCCAGTATCACCATGTTTATTCTTTTAACTCTTGCCATTTTTGCTCCCATCTTGTATCATTCTGATATATCATTTTGATATATTGTAACTTAGATCATTTCTCCAGTCAAGTATTTCTCATAAAAAATGGACACGGTCATTTCCGTGTCCCTCAAAGTTTTTCCTTTATACGCAAACATGCTTCAATGTGCATTATCCAGTGTCTTGAAAAAGGCATCTTGATCAGTCCCATGATATCTTTTTTACACCAGTAGTCTATCAGCCAGTTAGCCGTTTCATCCGTACTCACCACACCAAGGGATTCCAGCTTTTTTCGCCTGATATCCGATACTTTCTGTTTAAGATCATCATGCGCCAGGTCTCTTATGATCTTTTCTGTGCTCTCTTTAACATCTTTAATATATGCATACAGCTCATCTATATCAAGCTGTCTTGTAAACTCAGCGATCTGATCCTTAACCAGTTCATTGCCTGTTGTGATGATAGGTGATCCTGTTCTTTTTTTGTAATCACCCCTGAAAAATATCTGTTCATCATCAAGGATCAGTGTATGAGCAACTATGTCTTCTATCCTGAAAATATGCCATATGGAATATGCGATGTTCTTGCTGTGATATCCATCTGCATTGATAAACGGCATTGAATCAAAGTCTTTTCTTTTAAGATCTCCCTTAAAAGAATCAACTGTCTCCATAAGTTCATCGCGCAGCTTAAACAAAGTCTCCTTGCCTTCAGGAACAGTATCTTTCTTTTTTATCAGAGCCTGCATATCCTTATTCAGATCGGACCATTCCCTGTTCATGTTTTTCCTTTCATTTCATCTAAATACTTTATGTTTCATCCGGGTAATCCCAGAATCCGTCCTTATGGAAGTTTTCATTTCCCAGCGGCGTTGCTGTCAGTTTGAATATCACACACCCGTCAGGACAAACGATAGTTTTTGAATACTTTGAATCACCGCCAAGATTTTCCAGATCTCCGCCGCTTCTTACTGCTTCCATCAAAGGATATAACATCATCATAGTCTTTGAGCAGATCCCGTATCCGTCCTTATTGACGGGACATCCGTATGTACAGGTATATTTGTCTCCGATCTCTTCACCGTTTCGGCAGTACCTTTCAGTATGATCACCGTGCAAAAAACCGACAACTTCTATATTAAATTCATATTCTTCGTCATACCACTTTTTCATCTTCGTTTCCTGCTGCAAAATCAATCATCAACGTTATCAAAAAGTTTTACCCGACTTATATCTGCTAAGTAGCTTTATCGTGATCGCTATGACTGCACTGTAAAATATCGGAAATGCATATATCATATATCTGGACAGGCACATGATCGTAAATGCTGTTCCAAAGGCATTTCCAAATAGCAAAAGAAGCGCTATAAGAGCAAAAAATGCCGTTTCCTTTTCTTTTTTTAGACACTTTATTCCACCTGACAGCATATAGACCAAAGCAGCTGCAACATATAAATACAGTATCTTGTTACAGACAGCTATGCTTCTCACTATTCCTCTGCATCCCATTATGATCCAGTCAACAAACCAACGAGAGAAGCATTCAGGCCACAGTATTCCTATAAGTCTTCCACTGTATTCCTCCGCCTTAAGATTATAATCTATATAATCCGGCATTCCCCGCTCATTCATTATGTCTCTGAATCCGGCTTCTAAAACATCAAATTTGACCTTATCATGCATATCTTCCAGGTATATCGCACGTTCCCCTGCATTACCCCCGCAGTATTTGTATGACCATTCATTATCATCCATTACATCATAGAGTCTGTAAAAAATATTCTTTGTATCCTCATCTTCTATGAGTTCTCCGCTTTCCCTGTCTGTCACAAAGAATATGTTGGATAGCATTGTAAGCTTTGTGTAAACATTATCAACATATCTTCCATTAAAGACATAGTTGTATGACTTGGTTAAAACCGTGCGAAGAGGAATCGATATGATGAAGGCAAGAATCATCACCCAAAGCATTCCTCGTTTAGCGCTGTTAAACTCTGATATTACAGCTATGATCACCCATGCGATCAGCGTTATTATCATCTGACTTCTTGTAAGTGCAAGAACAAACGCGAGAAGAAAGCTGACTAGCGCATATTTTATATTGACCATTCCCTGTTCTGTTCTTTCGATCATCATTTTATGCAGATTCACCACATACAAAAGAAACAGCGGAAGTGCCAGTGCCTCGCTCAATATCCCGTTCGCCAGCATTACGTGAGTAACAGAAATCAAAGAAGTTATGATGTAAGGCGCGACAACAGTGCCTGTGATCGCAACAGTCAAAGTACTTCTGTACAATACACTTTGGAAAGCCGATTCCTCTTTATCACTCGCTTTAAAGATGATGCTATTCAATACATATGTGATATACCTGTAAGACGCATATACAGCAAGAATGCACTGTATGACACCTGCCAAAACCAGCGAATCATCTCCGGCAAGTAAACGCATCATCCACAAAAACAACGGATATATAGGCTCTCTGTGTACATGCATGCAAATATATTGATTTGAATCGTTGTAAACAGGAACACCCCATATAATGAGCATTCCAAAGAAAAAAGCAGACAAGAAACAAAAAAGACAAATATTTACACTTCTTATGCTTTTGTGATCTTCATTATTCTTTTTGATCAAAAAAATATTATTCATAATAAAACCACATCATATATACAGACTATCTGTGCACTCATAACCATACCAATGGTCAATTCATGTTATTGAGCGTAATAATTCTAGAGATAAAAACTATCGTGTCTGAATATGTTGTCTCCTATTTCTTCATCCCCCGCTCTGCCCTTCTACATGATAACATAGAAAACGGCAGGTCGCTTTATTCCTTCATGCAGGTCTTCATTCTATTCATTATATGTTCAGCGAATAAGTATTTGGGTCTGTCTCCCTAACCTCATTGTTCGCTAACAGCACATAATAATATTACCATTTTTCGTCGATATATTTCCTTTAAAAACATCTGCGAAACCCGTAAATACGCTATTGACGCGTCAGCAGGCAGACATTTTCCACACGATTTTGATTGTCCAAACTAATGTCAACGCTTTCTTCAACTATCGGAAGCTTAAATTTTATGGACTTCAGCCACTGTCCGGTTTCTTTCTTATCTTCATATATCTGTACTTCAGCGATCAGTGCCTCCATCAGCCTCCTGCGCTCTTCATCATCCATAACTTTATATAAACTGTTAAAGCTACGAAGTACCCTATATATATTTTCAGCTGTTACCTGCTCCGCTTCAATTGCAGTTTTCTTTGCTTTAGCCGCAAATAACCGGTCTTCCAATTCCTCTATCTTGTCATATGCTTTATCAAGGCGGGCGTTTAAGTCCGCTTTCTTCCTGTCATAATGCTTATCTTCAAAATCAAGCGCATCCATTTCTTCGATCAGTTTGATCTTAAGGCTCGTATTATTGCGGAGATTCTTTTCACAGGTTTTGATCTCCTGATCTATTGCTGTAGTATCAACCTGAGTATTGATCTTATCCTGCATGAGCTGCGCAAATTTCGGTCTGCTTACAAGTCTGCTGACTACCTCGGCCACTGATTTATCAAGTACTTCCTCATTTACCTGATTTCTGTATGTACACTTATGACCGCGAGTCAACAGGCGATGCTTACAACCATAATAAAAGTAATCCTTATAGTTCGTTCCATCCGGGCGCTTTTTAATACTTTTATTTCCATACATACCTGCGCCGCAGATTGGACACCTCACTATCCCAGATAACATATGAATTTTTTCTCCTGTAGCTCGGTTTACATGTTCATATCTTTTAGCCTGGGCCTTAACCTTAATCTGAGCCTTCTCCCAATCTTCCACGCTTACTATTGCCTCATGAAGACCGTCAACCATAAGATAATCGTCCTTTTCAACCAGATGATATTCGTCACGGGTTCCATGTACCTTCTCGGTACGCCGGCGGCCATATGCTATCTTTCCGCAATACACGGGATTCTTTATTATATTTCGGATAAGTGCTGCATCGAATAAAGGATTGGTTCCGTTTTGACGCGGCCTTTTCTGTATTCCATGATTGGCAAGATATTTTGCTATACCGATAGAACCGCTGTCAGTATGGATGTACTGGTCAAATATAATACGGATAGCCTCTGCTTCTTCTTCGTTAATATACAACTTTCCATCCTCCAGATTATAACCATACGGAGCAAAACCGCCATTCCATCTACCCTCGCGGGCTTTCTGCATACGGCCTTCCATAGTCTGCACTCGTATGTTTTCCTTTTCTATCTCAGCCACGGCTGACAGGACGGATATGATGAGCTTACCTGCATCTTTTGAAGAGTCTATACCATCCTCAACACAGATAAGGTTCACTCCATAATCCTGCATGATCTGGAGAGAACTAAGCACATCGGCTGCATTCCTTCCGAATCGGGACAGTTTGAAGACAAGGACATATGATACTCCGTCCTTTTCCGCCTTGATATCATCCATCATCTGCATGAACTGGGCACGACCTTCTATAGATCTGCCGGACTTACCCGCATCCTGATACTCACGGACGATTTCATAATCATTATAATCAGCAAAGGCTTTCATGCGTGATTTCTGCGCATCAAGCGAGTATCCGTCAATCTGCATTGCTGTGGATACACGGGTGTATGTGTAAACCTTGATTTTTTCCTTTCTCATTTTCGTTCCTCCAATTGCCTCGAGTTCGAGGCAATTTTTCAAAATTCTATTGACACCCACTCCGGATCTGTGTTAAAGTTCTTACAAAGAGAAATGGGTTTTGTGTCCGGTAAACTCTTATGAGTCGAGGGAGTTGCTCGTTTCTTTTTTTATGTCCAAAATATCATACAAGTACAGTTTTCCGTCTGCTGCATGCCTAATCAGCATAGTTGCACGAAAAATGTTGTATCTATCTATTTCTCCGGATTCATCATATACGGGCAATGCAAATCTGGAATCATAACGATACCAGCCATATTTAGCATTACGAACATGCCTTTTATCGTTATTCTCTCTATGTCGTTTATTATCTGCAATCTCTAACAGTTCAGGAATACCTTGTGATGCGTTTGCTTTTGCCTTGGCGATTGTTCCCTTTAGCTTATGAGTGTACCGGGAACCCGTGTACTCATCCGGAAGATCTGTTCCGATATAAATAATATCATCTCCATCAGCGACCTTATATATCTCACCAACATACTCTTTGAGATATTCCTTCACATCATTCCAGTCAACTGATCGTTTTCCTTTGAATCGTATATCGTTTATGCGCACAAGCTTCTTTCCTTTACTATCGGTAATGATTTCAACATTCCTATCCATGTCTTTTTTCTCCTTCGTATTCTGAAGCATATTCATATATGCCAATAATCTTTTCTTCTTGGTATCTGATAATTCTTGATACTCTTTTATAAGTTCTATCTCAATACCATCCGCAGAGACGGATGAGTCATGATCAATTGCAACATTATTACGTTTACCGGCAAGCAATTCCTCCGGCGTGACCTGTAACGCTTCGCATATGATCATGATCTTATCCGCTCCCGGATTAGTATTCTTCTTTTGCCAGTCATATATCGTCTGACGGGATATGCCGGTGAGCCGTGACAGATTACCAACTGATATTTCCTTTTCTTTCATTATTTCAAATAACCTTTCACTAATTGTCATCTCACACCTCCCGAATCGTCCGTATGTATATACATACAAATATATATCATATTATGCTGCATTATTCAATACATACCTGTCATTTTCCGAAAATACGATATAATCAACCGTCTGGATTCTAATTTTTTTATTCATCTCGTTACGAACCTGATGATAATCCTCATACCTTTGATATATATGATCACATATTATCAGGTCGGCGTAGGATGGAAGATTTTTCAAATCCACGTCCTCTATATGTCTTGCTATCACGCCTGACAAAAGAGATGCGAGATTTCTCCATATATCATCCGATTTGCACAATGAAACATTTGCTTTATCAATTGTTTCCACATAAATCTCCTCCTTCCCGCACTGTCGCTGTGGTATTTCGGTGCATGCGCCGCCGATAGCTTTTTGCATCCATGCCGCTCATGGATATAAAACTATATGCCGCTTATGATTTTCAACATAGATATGCGGTCTATGATTCTTCATCATATGAATCACTTTCCTCATCCCCATCAACTTCATCATCCGGATTATTTTCATCATCCTCGTCGGCTTCATCATCCGAACTGTTCTTCTCATACTCATCTGCTTCATCAGCCTCATCCTTCTCAGGATCAGATAATTCCGAGGCAATCATGTGAGTATCGTTCGGCTTTGCTTCGTTTTCTCCTGCCTTGCCGTCCTGTTCTGCTTCATCAGTACCGGCTCTATTTCTGATCTCGGATATTTTATTTAAAACAATCTCCTGATTCATAGCTGTATCAATGATTTCTTTAAGTTCGGCACCTTCAAAACAGTAATAGTCTGACAGATATTCAGCGAACATCTCTCCAATAATGAACTTCGCCTTACGCTTAAGTTCCTCTATCTTCTTTTGATCCTTGCGGATCTGCTCCTGCAGCTTTGCCCTATCCTTCTCCAGCTTTTCTTCAAGCCGAATCTGTGCTTCACTCTTTTTGTTTTCTTCAACTTTGATCATGATTTAAGTCTCCCTTCTTTTTTCTATGACAGATTCTGATCATCACGCTTCTTGGTAGTGATCTCTCCCCGTGCGATTGCAGCCTGCCTGTCTTCATCATATTTCTTTACTACCTCATAGCCCTTATTGAGCCTATCTTTTAAAGATACTCTTTCCCGATGACCGTTCTGATATGCCTGTGCCTGCTGTTGTACTTGAAGCTGCGTAGTCTGCATCTGCTGCGCCTGCCTTGCCTGTTCCTTAGCTTTTTCCCCAGAATCATCGGATATAGTTATCTGCTCACCGCCCGAAGCTGCATTACTGCTATCAGTGTCACCGTCGCTTTCACCGTTCTTTTTATCAGTCACGAAATCTACGGCATCTCTGATATACTCAAGCATTTTTACTTCTTCGCTGATAGGACTGGTCTTGATCTCTTCGGATTTTTTCTTGATCTCTTCCTCCAGAGAAGCCAGCTTTTCATTCCACATTTCCCGGCAGGCTTCAAAAGATGGTTCATCAAATCCCTGTTCATTAAGAATGCGTTTTGCCTTATGGAACTTCGTCATTTCCGTATGGTTAGCCTTGTGATACTCTTCCTTTCTTCCCTTGAAAAATATCTTCGTCCACTCATCATAAACAGGCTTGTATTTGTAATAATCATCTATCAGAGAAA
>Ga0310691_10001445_pt1 | contig 36152 bp, 31 predicted proteins | sample 176DNAGHGlowgp2_FD_203887 | JGI IMG/M metagenome (GOLD analysis project Ga0310691, IMG submission 203887) | Sheep rumen microbial communities from Palmerston North, Manawatu-Wanganui, New Zealand - 1766 DNA GHGlow gp2 (v2) (version 2) | ecosystem: Host-associated > Mammals > Digestive system >... | reverse complement strand
ACATCTGCCATGTTTATCCCACCTTCTCCAGTTTTCTCGAAAAACTCACCTGCAGTTTTTCGAGTTCTCCAGATATTGTCTCATAAACGTGCGTCATTTGGTAGGCGGGTGATCATTGTGCGCTTACCTAGGGAGACAGAAAAGCTTTAGCTATGGACAAATAAAAAGCTCCTCGTTAGATTAGAGATGGGTTTGCCAACCAAATCTAAAGGAATGAGGAGGTCCAATCGTGAAAGAAAAGGACATAAGTAGTTTAGAGCATACAAGGTGGAGATGTCAATACCATGTAGTATTTGCCCCAAAGTATAGGAGAATGGCAATATATGGGGAAATAAAAGCAGATATAGGAATGATACTGAGGAAATTATGCGAACAGAAAGGAATAGAAATAATAGAAGCACAAGCATGTCCGGATCATATCCATATGCTGTTAAGTATCCCGCCAAAGATGAGTGTGGCGTATGCGATAGGATATCTGAAAGGGAAAAGTTCGCTGATGATCTTTGACAGACATGCGAACCTAAAATACAAGTATGGGAATAGACACTTTTGGGCAAGAGGGTGCTATGTGGATACAGTAGGAAGAAACAAAGAAGCGATCAAGAAATATATCCAGAATCAACTGAAAGAAGACGAAATGGCGGATCAGATGACGATAAAAGAATACTATGATCCGTTTACAGGGGAAGAGTACCCAAAGAGAAACAGCGATAAAATCAATCCGTTTACGGATCGCAAGAAAAAATAAGGCATAAGAAACAGCCCCTTGAGGGGCAGCCCGAAAAAGTCTGCGGTTGGCAAACCTTTCGGGCCCCTTTAGGGGCTGCTAGTAACAGGCCCTTCTAGGGCCTAATCAAGCCTCCGGCTTAGCCGGAGGTCTTGACTCATCGTCAATCGGATAGTCATTCAACTCCGGTATATCCAGAGACTAGCCTGATGCTACAGATACTCATCCATGGCGGATTTGATGCCGCGAACCATTTTAGCTATAGCCTTGGCTTGTTGCGGATCACAGGCACTAAGTATGTCCTGAATATCCGTCTCCGCTTCTTTTCTCCGAACCTCTGGCTCATCGTGCAGAAGCTCGTCCGCGCTGACGCCCAGAGCCTCAGCAATATCCGCAAACACTGGCAAGCTCAGCTTCGTATTGGCTGTTTCAATATGGCTCATGTGTGGGAGAGAGATCCCCACCATCTCAGCAAGTTGCTCCTGGGACAGCCCCTGAGCTTTCCGGCTCTTGCGTATCCTTTGACCAATTTTGTAATAATCCAGCACAATTCTCACCCACACAGTTTAAATCTACTTGAAGTATATAGGCGGATGTGCTAATATTATATGCATTATATAGGCTACTTACCGCCTACGAAGTTTAAAATTGGAGAGAAGAGTATGAGTGAAAGAGAATTGACTGGCTATCCGTCCATTGATAAGCCGTGGCTGAAATACTACTCAGAGGAAGTCATCAACACGCCTTTACCTGAATCCACCATTTATGAGCACATTATTAATTGTAATGCTGACAATCTGGACAGAGTTGCTCTTAACTATTACGGGAATAATATGACGTACAAGACCTTCTTTATGGCTATCGAGCAGGTCGCAAGTGCGCTGGAACGCCTTGGCATTAAGCAAAACGATATTGTTACGGTTTGCATGATCAATTCTCCGGAGACGATAGTTCTTATGTTTGCGCTTAATAAAATCGGAGCTATAGCTAATATGATTTATGGTGCAGACACTCCTGCCGAAATCAAGCGCCATATCAATGATGCGGGTTCCTCATATGTGTTTATTCTGGATATGTTCCAGGGCAAGATACTTGATATAATCAACGACACGAAGATCAAAAAAGTCATTGTGGCAAATCTCTTGCAGGGAATGTCATTCATTAACAGAGCTGGTGCAGCGATCCTAAAAAAGATGAAGCCCCTTCCTATGCCCAATGACAGTCGTTTCATGAACTGGAAGCAGTTCTTAAAGCTCAGCAATGGAAAATCAACAACAACCCGTGACCCGGATGCTCCAGCGTTTATTACATATACTGGTGGAACTACTGGGGGCTCAAAAGGAGTGCTCCTTAGTAACAAGGCGGTTATTGCAGTTGCGCAGCAATACATACTTGGTGAGCGAGAGTTGTACCGGAAAAGCAAATGGATTCAGGTCCTTCCTTTGTTTATAGCCTATGGCGTAACATGCTCCTTGATGATTCCATTGACTGTAGGTATGACATTAATAGTTCGTATTCCAATGGCAGATTCCATCGCGCAACTATGTAAAAAGTTCAAGCCGAATCATGTCATGTATGGTCCTGCTTTCTGGGAGGCGTTTGCCGATGATAATGAGGATCTTGATCTGTCGTATTTCATTGCACCAATTACAGGAGGCGATACACTCCCCGAGAAAGTCGAAAAGAAAATTGATGCCTATCTTGAAAAATGCGGGAGCCCGTACAAACTGATGAACGGATATGGCATGACAGAAGTAGGTGCTGCTGTATCTGTTAACTATCGTCATGCCTATGAATTTGGTAGTGTAGGTGCGCCATTTGTCAAAGACGTTGTTTCGGCTTTTGATGTGGATACAGGTAAAGAACTGCCTTTTGGCCAGGAGGGCGAAATCTGTATCAACACACCGTCCACTATGATCGGTTATCTGAACAAACCTGAAGAAACCGATAATATCCTGCGAAGACATGAAGATGGACTCTTATGGGTTCATTCTGGAGACTTGGGCTATATTTCTGAAAATGGATTTATTCATATTAGCGGGCGCCTTAAACGATATATGTTGTGTATTGCAAACGGTATTCAGAAAAAGGTATTCAGCCTTGATATTGAAAAAGTCCTTGTTAAGCATCCAGAAGTAGAGAAGTATGCGGTTGTCCCAGTCGCCGATGAGAAAATCAATCAGGCTCCAGTTGCCTTTATTGTTCTGTCTAACATAAATGCGGATCAAGCCTCTATTGAATTTGCCCTACGAGAATTTGCAAACCAAAACCTTGAACAGGTTTATCTTCCGAAAAAGTATTTCTTTGTTTCTAAATATCCATTAACAAAGGTTGGCAAGGTAGATTATCGTGCGCTGGAAGAAATGGCAAAAGATGACAAGTACCTTGTCTGAGAACAAGCCTTTATTGAACAATCGAGAATTCTCCTGTTTTCATTATTTCAGTTCCCAATCCTAATTATTAAGGAAGAAAAAGACCTACTAACAATAAGGAATTCATTGAAAACTGGCAGATTATGTGCTATAGTAATCACATCATAGAGCCTGTATCAAATCGGCGAAACATCTCTGTTAATCATCCAAACCACTGTAGATTACCTCAACAAATCGGGCCTGTGATAGCAGCTTTGATAGCTTTTTGATAGCAAAAGTCCGTAGACCCCATGGGTTAAGGATAATGGGAATCAAATGGAGTCACGTCGAGACAAATCTCCTAAACAAAAGCAGTTAAAGTGGGGATTTGCTTGGCGAGTGGGAATAAGCAGCGATTGGAATATGGTTATAACAGCGGCGGGGAGCATTCCCCGCCGCAAATTATTTTAAAGACATAAAGTATTTTAAAACTTTTGCCGCGTTTTGTTGTCTATACAGGTGAGAGCTCTTAAATCATCAGGAGGAACAACATGGAAGACAGAGAAATTGTTGATCTGTACTGGCAGCGTTCCGATCGGGCCATATCGGAAACGGAACAGAAATACGGCAGATACTGCCGCACGATTGCCATGAATATCTGCGGGGCAAAAGAGGATGCGGAGGAATGCGTGAACGATACCTGGTTTCGCGCATGGAACCGCATGCCCTCCGAGCGCCCGACGGTCTTATCGGCATTTCTCGGCCGTATCACAAGAAATCTCGCCATCAATACGATCAAGGCGAAAAACAGAATCAAGCGCGGCGGAGGCGAAGCGTCTCTTGCATTGGAGGAACTCAGCGAGTGCATCTCTGACGGAAGAAGTCCCGAAAACGTCCTGGAGGAAAAAGAACTGGAAAAACTGATCGGGCGCTTCACGGCGGACTTAAAAGAGGGAGACAGGATGATCTTTGTCCTGCGGTACTGGTATCTCGTGCCTGTCGCGGACATTGCGGAGAAACTGCAATGCAGCCAGGGAAAGGTGAAAAGCAGCCTGTTTCGCACTCGAAAGAAGCTGAGGGAAGCATTACAGGAGGAGGGCTTATCTTGGACGAACTGACACTTCTGCGCGCTATGAACGGCATTCATGAGGAGGATGTAGTCATGGCCGGAAAGCTTTATTTTAACGAAAGTACAACACGGAAAACAACAAAACGCCTGTTCACGCTCGCGCTTGCTGCAGCTCTTTTGCTGGCGCTGGGCGCCGCGGCTTATGCTGTATGGAGCATCCATATCTCCCGGCAGCAGGATCTGAAAACCGATCTCAAGATCGAAGAAAGCAATGTAGGCAGCTATATGGAATACGATGTGACTGGGCAGGAAAAGGCCGGGAGCGCTGCAAGCCTTGTGCTGCTCTCCGCTGTCAACGACGGGACTGAGCAGCGGATCTATGTCGATGTTTCCCCTGTGGAAAAAGAAGACATTGCCCGTTTTCCCGCCGACGTCCGCTTTGCCTGGAGCATTGCCGGCACGGAGATCGGCGGATTTGCCGGCCCGCAGCTTCCGGTTACGCTTTCCTTGTCAGGGGAAGAGGCGATCCGGAATGCCGTACTGGAACACGCATACGATGAAGAAACCGAGACCCTGACCCTGCAATGCTATGCCGATGTAAAGTTCCTTGAAAAGGCAATGTCTGATTTGGGCACGGACAGCGTTCCGCTTCAAGTCCATATGATCGTCGGAGAAAACGACTCTCATACTTTCGGCCCTGTTCCCTTCATGATGACAGACGAACAAAAAAGGAGCTTTGACTTCGGCCCTGCGCAGTACAACGATAAAGAGCTGGACAAGACGATCGAGATCGTCGGGCTGGAGCTGACGCCGTTCAGCGCGGTCTGGAAGGTCACCTATGAGGGCGCAGCGTCCTTCCACACGCCCGAGGCGAACCAGGAAGCCTATAAGCCCTGGAGCATTCTGGAGGACAGGGTGTGCATCGACGCGAAGCTCATCTTCTCCGACGGCTCGGAATTCTCCACCGGCGGCGCGCTGACCTGCCCTTATGAGGACGGTTTGGTCAAGCTCCACTGCGGCTGGGGCAGCGCGATCAATATTGACGATATACAGCGCATCGTGCTGGGGGATCTTGTGCTCTGGGAAGCAAACAGCTGACGGGGAACTGTCCCGCCAGGTACAGCATTGACAGCAATAAACAGGCGCTATTGTTTCGACAAATCCAGAATCTAAATCTGGATTTGTCGATTTTCTTTTTCGTCTGATTTGACCACCGTCGACCATCGTTGACCACCGTCGACCAACGTCGACCAACGTCGACCGTCGTCGACCAACGTCACCAATACTAATACCAACACCAACAATCAAACATCAATAATCAACAGTCAATAATCAAAACCCAACAATCAATACCAGCGCTCAGCACGAACGCAAGCAGGGGGCGATACGGGGTTCTCTGCGCGGACACATAAGCGCCGTAAACAGCACTGCATTCCATGAAAACAATCCTTGCTATCCGGTCAGTTTTCGGTTATAGTAAGATTGTATATTTTCGTTTGGAAACGCAGCCCTTGTTTGGAATAATTTACCGATTTGCGGCAAATCAGGCGCTTTCACACGCCGTCCGGTAAACAGCAGGTGATGATGATGAACTTTTCAAAACGATCAAAAGAGGAGGGGATCTCGCTCAGAACCCTCCATATCGCGCTGATCGTTTTTGCCCTGGCTGTATCGTGTTATCTGATCTATTCCACCTCTCGTCTGTCCGTGACCTATCAGGAGCTCTCCGCCGCGACGGATCGTTCCCTCGCCGTCCACAGGGCCGGAACCGAACTGATGGACGCTGCGGACTATTTGACCGAGATGGCGCAGCGCTACGCCCTGGACGGGAACAGCATCTATCTGCACAGCTATTTTGAGGAAGAACTGGAGACGCGCCGCCGTGAGGCCGCAATCGAGCAGATCTCCGCAATCGCGCAGGAGCCGGAGGCCATCCGGAAGCTTCTTGCCGCGATGGAGCATTCCGCCGCCCTTGCCGAGCGCGACTATTATGCCATGAAGCTCGTCACGGTGGCGGTGGGCCTGTCCCCGATCCCGGAACCGCTGCAGGACGTTGCGCTTCTGCCACAGCACGCCGCGCTGCCCGCCTATGAAAAGAAGGAAGCGGCACGGCACATGGTCTCGGACGAGGAATACTACCGGCAGAAGGATCTGGTGCGGGGTGAAATGCGCGAGAGTCTCGCCGCGCTGGAAGAGCATACGCGCAGTGTGCAGGTCACAAGCGAGGTGGAGGTGAAGTCCGACCTGCGCTGGGTACGCATCGTCGCAATCGTGCAGGCCGTCGCCATCATGCTGGTGACCTGGCTTCTGAGCGAACTTGGCATCACGCCGATCATGAAGGCCGTGGACATGCTGCGCGAGGACAGCCCCATCCCGGTCATCGGGGCAAACGAGTTCCGCTACCTGGCCAGAACCTACAACAAAATGTTCGAGGTGTACAAAAGCAGCGTCGCAAGCCTCAACTTCAAAGCCAATCACGACGAGCTCACCAAGGTCTACAACCGCGCCGGCTACGATCTTCTCATGAGCAGCCTGGATCTCAGCGACGCCTGCCTGCTGCTGATCGACGTGGATCTTTTCAAGACGGTCAACGACACCTACGGTCACGAGACGGGCGACCGGGTGCTGCAGAAGGTCGCCGCTGCGGTCAGCAAGTACTTCCGCACGGGCGACTATGTGTGCCGGATCGGCGGGGACGAGTTTGTGGCGATCATGCTGAAGGTGAACCGGAGCCACAGAGAACTGATCGCGTCCAAGATCGAAAAGATCAACGGCGACCTCGCCGACGGGTCGGACGGCCTGCCGCCCATCTCCGTGAGCGTCGGCGCCGCCTTCGGAAATGAATCCGAAAGCCCCGCGCAGCTCTATGAGCATGCGGACGCGGCCCTGTATGAAACCAAACGAAAAGGCCGCAAGGGCATTTCGTTCTACGAAGAAGACGATTAAAACGCATGGACAAAGCTTCCCGAGATTGATATAATGGCGCTGCAGCAGCAGCGCCGTTTTTACGGATAAATCTCTTTGCAAAGGACATCGTACTATGAACAACGACACCCTCCTGCGCCGCACCGGCTATCTCACCTTCCTGCTGAGCGGTGTGTGCGCGATCTCCAGCGGCATCATTGTGAGCTTTCTGCAGGATCTGCACGGCCTGTCCTTCGGCGTCACGGGCTCGCTTCTGTCCATGATGAACATCGGCAACATGGCGGCGGCCTTTCTCGCGGGCATCCTTCCCGGCAGGATCGGCCTTAAAAAGACGGTGCTGCTTCTGGGTACGGGCTACGGTCTGGGCTATCTCATCAACGGCTGCGCCTCCGCCGTGCCGCTTTTGATGCTGGCCTTTCTGCTGATCGGGCTTGCAAAGGGCTGCGTACTCAACGCCGACTCCGTTCTCGTCGGTACGCACACGGACGACCGCAAGACCTCCATGCAGATCATGCACTCCTTCTACGCCCTCGGCGCGCTGATGTGCCCGGTGCTGGCGTCCGTGCTGCTGGGTCTCGGAAAGACGGCGCCCATGTTCGGCGTGGCGGCGGTGGGACTTGGCATGTGGATGGTCTATGCCCTCGCTCCCCTGCCCGGCCCCGTTGCCGCGGGAGAGGGAAAAAAGCGGGATCTGTCGTTTCTGCGGGATCCAAGCTTCTGGATCCTCACCATGCTCATTTTCTGCCAGAACGCCGCGGAAAACAGCGTCACGGGCTGGCTTGTCACCTACTATAAAAACCAGGGCATTCTGAGCGGCGCCCTCTCCGGCTATACCATGAGCATCATGTGGGGCGCGACGCTGATCGCCCGCCTGCTGATCGCCTTTGTGCTGCCCATTAAGAACACCTTCAAGGCCCTCGGCGTGATGGGCTTTTTCTGTACGCTCCTGTACGCCGTGATGCTGACGCTCCACGCGCCCGTGTCGGTGACGCTGGCGCTGTTTCTGTTCTCCCTCTCCATGGCCGGGGTGAACCCCATGGCCGTGGCCAGTGTGGGCAGCTCCCTGAATTCGGAGAGCATGGGCGTCATGCTCCCCATCGGCAGCATCGGCGGCATCATCATGCCCGCGATCATCGGTGCGGTCGCCGACAGCGCAGGGCTTCACGCCGGCATGCTGTGCAATCTTGTCCCCTGTGCCGGGATCATGCTCCTGAGCCTTCTGATGCTGCGGAAAAAGTAATGCAGAATGAAGGCAACACCGCACAATACGCCTGCGGCATCTTCCGGAAAATTTGAGCCCTGATTTCGTCACTTTTTCTTGAGGTACACAAAGTACATCTGCGAAAAAGTGCCATCATCAGAACTCAGATTTTCTCGGAATCTGCTCTTGCCGCATTGTGCGGTATTGCCTGAAAGATTTCAGAAAGTATCAGGGCATTTTCCCTGCCTTTTACGCATGCTATGACGACGCGGGCAACATCTCCCCCGAGCGTGTGCGCGCCTTTACGGAGTATCTGAGCTGCCATGTGATCTACAGGATGTGCGCCTGCAAGGGCAACATGTACGCGGTCATCAAGGGCATTCTCCGCGCCCAGGGCGGGCCGGACATCGGCGGCGTGCGCGCCCCGCTGTACGAGCTGCAGCCCGAGGATCTCCCGGCGGTGGAGGCGCTCGCAGAAGAGATCGACAGGCTTGTGAAGAAGTACGCCTGAGAAGGCACACGCAAACAAACAGCCTGCGCTTTGCAGGCCGTTTGTTATCAATTTTTTATGAGGTCATGACTATGAACTATCTCGGCATTTCCTATGACTACAAGAATAAGCCCCTGCTGGACGAGAGCTTTCTCCCCTTCGGCGTATGGGCCAGGGCCTATCTGGAGGGCGCCGAGCGTCCCTTCCGCGTGGCGCTGGAGCGGGAGAACGGGCGCGTATCCGTGTTCGCCTCCCGTCTCCGGGGTGAAGAATACGCGCAGGCGAATCTCCGCTATATGGAGCGCTATGTGAAGTTTCTTCTCTGGAGCGTGGGCGGCTGGAAGGTGACGGTCTGCGGCTGCGAAGAGACAGCGGAGAAGCTGAAGGGCATCTTCTGTCTTGACGGTGAGCGCCGTTTTGACGCGAACTTCAACATCGACATTTTTGAGCGCCCCTTTGAGCTTATAGTCTGCAAGGAGGCGGACTTCCCCAAGGCCAACGAGCAGGCCCGCTCCATCGGCGGGCACCTGGAGGGCTGCCGCATCGGCTTTGACGCGGGCGGCTCCGACCGGAAGGTCTCCGCCGTCATCGACGGGGTGAGCGTCTATTCCGAGGAGGTCGTCTGGTTTCCCAAACAGTCGGCCGATCTCAGCTATCAGTACAGCGGCATTGTGGAGGCCTTCAAGACCGCTGCGTCCAAGATGCCGCGGGTGGACGCCATCGGCGTATCCTCCGCCGGCACCTTCGTCGGCAACGCCCCCATGGTGTCCTCCCTCTTCATCAAGATCCCGCGTGAGCAGCGCGAAGAGGTCAAGACCGTCTACGACCGCGCGGCAAAGGAGATCGGCGATGTTCCGATCGTGGTGGCGAACGACGGCGACGTGACCGCCCTTGCGGGGGCAATGAGTCTCGGCTCCGGCGCGGTGATGGGCATTGCCATGGGCACCAGCGAGGCCGCGGGCTATGTCACGCCGGACGGTAAGATCCTCGGCTGGTTCAATGAGCTGGCCTTCGCCCCGGTCGATCTCCAGCCCGGTGCGCCGCAGGACGAGTGGTCCACCGACTACGGCGTGGGCTGCAAATACTTCTCCCAGGATGCGGTGATCCGCCTCGCCCCCCGCGCGGGGATCGAGCTTGACCCCGCGCTGAGCCTTGCCGACAAGCTCAAGGCCGTGCAGAAGCTGGCGGAGGAAGGGCACGAGGGTGCAAGGAAGATCTTTGTCACCATCGGCGCGTATCTTGCGCACACGCTGTCGCTCTACGCCGCCTTCTACGATCTGCGCTATCTGCTGGTGCTGGGGCGCGTGGCCTCCGGCGTCGGAGGCGACCTGCTGATTGAAGAGTGCAACCGCATTTTGAAAGAGGAATACCCCGAGCTTGCGGAGAAGATCACCGTCATGCTGCCGGACGAAAAGGCCCGCCGCGTGGGACAGAGCATCGCCGCGGCCAGTCTTCCGGAGGTGTGAAATGCTGTTTACAAACGCGAATGTCTTTACGCCGGACGGCTTTGTCCATGGCGGCTTCACCGTGGAGGACGGGCGCTTCGGTGAGGTTTTTGCGGGCGACCGGAAGGGCGGCGCCGATCTGCACGGCGCGCATGTGATCCCCGGTCTTGTGGATATCCACACCCACGGCGCGGCAAACGCGGACTTTTCCGACGGCGACGTTGAGGGATTAAAGCGCATGGCAGCGCACCTTGCCAAATGCGGGGTGACGAGCTTTGCCCCCACCTCCATGACGCTGCCGTATGAGGTTCTCACCGCCGCGTTTCAGACCGCAGTCGAGCTTCGGGAAAACCGCCCCGCCGGCTGCGCCCGGGTCATGGGCATCCATATGGAGGGGCCATACTTCTCCGAAAAGAAAAAAGGCGCGCAGAACGGCGCGTATCTGAAGCTTCCCGATCCGGTCGGCTTCCGTAAGCTCTGGGAGGGCTGCGGCGGACTTGTGCGCATTGTGGACGTAGCGCCGGAACTGGAAGGCGCGGTCGCCTTCACCGAAGCGGCAAAGGAACTGTGCACCGTTTCCGTGGCCCACACCGACGCGGATTACGACGCGGCAAAGGCGGTCTATGAAGCGGGCGCCAGCCATCTCACCCATCTCTACAACGCCATGCCGCCCATCCACCACCGCAAGCCCGGCGTGATCGGCGCGGCCTCCGAGCGCGACGACGTGATCGCGGAGCTCATCTGCGACGGGCTGCACGTCCACCCCGGTGCGGTGCGGATGGCCTTCAAGCTCTTCCCCGGGCGCATCTGCCTGATCTCCGACTCCCTGCGCTGCTGCGGCATGCCGGACGGCGAGTATGAGCTTGGCGGGCAGCAGGTGTTTCTCTCCGGCGGCGTCGCCCGCCTTTCAGACGGCACGATCGCGGGCGCGGCCTCCGATCTGTACCGGGACATGCGAAACGCCGTCGCCTTCGGCATTGAGCGCGACGAGGCCATCCGTGCCGCGACGATCCGCCCCGCGCGGGAGATTGGCCGCGAGCATGACATCGGCTCCATCGAAGCGGGCAAGCTTGCCGACTTTGTGATCTGCCGTGCGGATCTCTCCCCCGAGGCCGTCTGCATCGGCGGCGAGCGCGTATAATCGTATCCTTTCACAGACGCAAAAGAGCTGCGGCAAAACGTCTGTCATCCTGAGCGCAAGCGAAGGATCTTTCTCCAAAAGTTTGCAAAACCTTCAAAAGAAAGATCCTTCGTCACTTCATTCCTCAGGATGACAAAGCGGAAAACGTTTTGCCGCAGCTCCTTTTTTGCTTATTTTCTTGTTCTCGCCACCCGGTGCGCGATGTTCTGCCACAGGTGGGTGAGGATGCCGAAGTCCTTTTGAAGCGACTGGGGCAGAGACGGGACGCGGTCATACAGGATCTCCCAGTATTCATTGCGGTCGCTGCCGAAGTACAGGATCTCAATGCTGTACGTCCGGCTCTCGCTGCGCCGTGACTGCTGTACGCCCGTGACGACCCCGTGCAGCTCTGCCCGATGGCCTTTCTGGCCGAGCAGCTTCACACGCACATGATCGCCGACGCCGGGCAGCGCCCCCTCGTCCAGAAACACGGTCATGCTGTGTTCATTCAGCCGCGTGGTGATCCCGGCGGAGGAGCCGGAGCTGCCGTAAAGCACGTCGACCGTCACCGGGAGAAAGTCCTGCACCTTCACAGGCTCCAGGTCGTCGTCGCGCCCGTCCACCAGGAAGATGGAGAGGATCAGGAAGTACAGGTTCCGCACCAGCCAGAACAGCAGGATCAGCAGGCTGATCACATGCACCCTGTCCATAATCGCAATGACGCGGACAATGCCGATCACCGACAACAGGGCCAGGATCAGAAACGGCAGCATGGAGCGCAGATCGGCGCTCTGCTTTTCCGCCTTGCGCGTTTTGTCGGTCACCTTGAAGGCGGAGAGGCTGACGCCCAGAGACTCCTTGAGGATCGGGATGAGCAGGTGCGGCATGACGCCGGTCTCATAGATGCCGCTCCACTTGTGCGAGATGGTGCGCCGGCTGCAGAGCATCAGACTCAGATCCTGCATGAGATACATCGGCAGCCAGAAGACCAGCAGCTCCAGCCAGTTGCACCGGAAAACCGGCACGGCGAAAACGGCAAAGAGCAGCGGCGAGAGGATGTAAATGAGGTTTTTGATCGGGGAATACCAGTAGACCACAGAGCTCCAATAGCTGATTTTCTGCTCGAGGCTGAGGTTTTTCCGCCGCCAGATTTTGAGCTTTCTCGCCGTTGCGATGACGCCGCGGCCCCAGCGCGTGCGCTGCTGGATATGCTCCTTGTAGGTGTGGGGCGTCTGTCCGCTGGCAAGCGGCGTCGGCAGGGCGAGGCTCACATAGCCGTGCGACTCGATCAGAAGTCCCGTGGCAAAGTCCTCGGTGATGGAGCCCGTGTAAAAGCCGCCCACATCCTCCAGCGCCTTTCTGGAAATCACCGTGTTGGAGCCGCCGTAAATCACGCTGTTGGTGGAGGTCTTGGCGGGCTCTATGGTGCGGTAGAAAAAGTCCTGCTCGTTTGGCGCGCGCTTTTCGGAGTAGAGCGCATGCTGGAACACGTCCGGGTCATAAAAGCACTGGGGCGTCTGCAGCAGACCAAGCGGCATGCGCCTGTCCTCGGGCAGCTTTCTGTTGCGCTCTTCGGCGTCCACAAAATAGGGGATGGTTTTCAGCAAGAACTCGCTCATGGGGATCATGTCCGCGTCCAGCGTGACGACATACGGCGCATTGGTCAGCCCCAGCGCATGGTTCAGGTTTCCTGCCTTCGCCCCCTTGTTGTCCGGACGGTCAAAATAGCCCACGCCCATCTCCTCGGCAAGCGCGCGCATTTCGCTGCGGCGATTGTCGTCACAGATCCAGATATGCACCTTTTTCGGATCGGGATACTTCATGTGCACACAGCCGTTTACCGTCCTGCGCAGAAGCTCCACAGGCTCGTTGTAGGTGGCGATGAAGACGTCCACATCCGGGTAGGCGTCCTCCGCGATTTCGGGCAGCGGATGGTCTTTCAGCCCGAAGAGGCTCCGGAAGAGAACCAGCGATTCCGCAAAGCCCAGGATCTCCACCGCAAGCAGCAGGATATTCGCGGCAACGGGCAGAAAGCCGAAGCCCTTCGGGATGGAATAGCGGACGCGCCAGCAGAGATAGATCAGGGTACAGAGGATGCTGAGCACCAGCACGCATGCCGCCGTCACCCGTTCTTTCGTCCACTGTTTTGTTCCGTTCTCCCCTTCGCCGCGGATGAGTTCGTCATAGCTGCGGTTTTTCTTTTTCACCCTGCGGGACAAAAGCCAGGCAAGCGCGGCAAACAGAAGCAGGACGAGGACGCCGACGCCGGCAAAAACAGGCCAGGAGCGCATCGTGCTTGTCCCCCGCTCCCCCAGCGCGGAAGCGAGGAATGTCCAGATCTTGGTCAGACGCCCTTTTTCCAGCGTGGGCGCGGGATAAGGGATGCTCCCCGGATCCTCGCCGGAGAGGAGCGCCTTGACCCAGCGGCCGCAGACCGTGAGGTCGGCGTCGCGGATGGGGCCCTCTTCCGGCTCAAAGCCCGGGCAGAGCATGGCGGAGGATTCATTCTTGTCGGAAAAGCCCCAGACGGCATAGCTGATGCTGCTGCGATTGAGAAAATCGAACCACTTTACCGCCATGGCAAAATTGAGATCGCCGTCGCCGCTCGCTTCGCTGACGCCGCATTCGCTGACGAACACCGGCAGTCCGCTCCGGAGCGCGGCCTCCAGCTCCTCCAGCAGCCCGTCGCCGTGGGTCGCTGCATAAAAATGCAGCACCGTCATCACATTGTCATAGGATGCCGGCCGCAGAACCGCGCTGCCCAGATTCCGGTCAAATTCCGGTGTGCCGATCAGGATGACGGCCTGCGGGATCTGCGCCCGGATCACCGGGATCACCGAATCGCAGTAGTCCAGGATGTCCGACCAGTCCGTCTCGCCGTTGGGCTCATTGCATATTTCAAACAGCAGGTTCGGCACATCCGCATAGTCTGACGCGATCTGCGCAAAAAAATCCTTTGCCTCTTCCACATGCGCGTTGGGATTGCCGTCCTCCAGGATGTGCCAGTCCACGATCACATACATGTCGGCCGCTATTGCCGCGTCAATGCCCTTTCGCACAAGCCGCAGGCTCTCCTCCTCATAGCCCCCGCAGTATTGGGAGGCATACATGGCAAGGCGGATGAGGTTGGCGTTCCACTCGGTGGAGATCTGCCGGAAAAGCGCCTCGTCGATAAACTCCGGGAACCAGGTGAGTCCATGGGTGCTCACGCCGCGCAGATCTACGGTCCGCCCCGCTTCATCCTTCAGCTTTGTCCCCTCCACATGCACTCTCCCGCTTACGGAGGGGCGGGCCGTGATCGTCTTTTCCGCCTCTGCCGCTTCGTTCCGCGCCGGTGCGTCTGCCCCCGCGCAGACTGACAAGGCGGACAGAAACAGCAGCAGGCACAAAAGAAGGGACATTGTTTTTTTCATGGACACCGCGCACCTCCGTATCCTGTTCCGGCACTGTAAAAATCGCCGGTTTTCACAGTAAATTTTACCACTTTATCCGCCAAGTGCAAGGGGAACATGCACCCGGCGCGCAGCATCCCCCGAGGTTAAAAATTCCCCGGCAAAATCGCAGCGTCTGCGTCTTTGCCGGGGAACGTTTTGGTTTTTTTCTGTATTACTTGACAGCGCCGGTGATGCCTTCCGCAAACTGCTTTTGCAGGATGAAGAAGATGATGACCGTCGGCAGCGAGCAGAACAGAACGCCCATCATCAGCATGCCGTAGTCAATGGTGTAGCCATTGGCGAGATTTGCGATCAGGATCGGCATGGTCTGGGCATTGCTCTTGTTGAGCACGACGCGGGGCCAGAGGTAGGCGTTCCAGGCGTTCATGAAGGTGATGACCGCGGCGGCGGCGTAGGTGGACTTCATGATGGGCATGTAGATCTTGAAGAAGATCTGCCACTCCTCAAGCCCGTCGATACGCGCCGCGTCCAGCAGCGCGATCGGGAAGTTGCGCGAGTTCTGGCGGAACATCATGATCATGAAGGGCGTGGCGATGGCGGGCAGCGCGAAGCCCCAGACGGAGTTGAGGAGCTTCATCTTGCTCATCATCGAAAACAGTGGGATCATCGTGGCAACGCCCGGGATCATCATGGCCATCAGCAGGATGCCGAAGAGGATGTCCTTGCCCTTGGTGTGGTAAAGCTCAAAGCCGAAGCCGGCCAGGGAGCAGATGAACAGGGACAGGACCGTCTGCACGGTGGCATAGAGGAAGGAGTTGCCGAAGGAGCTCCAGAGGTTGGTGCTCGCCAGAAGGTTCTGAAAGTTTTCGATCATATGGGTGCCGAACCAGAGCTTGCCCTGGGCCACCTCGAGGGTGGTGTTGGTGGCGGCGGTGAACATCCAGAACAGCGGGAACACGGAGATGAGGGATATGATGGTCAGGAAGATGTAGCTGGGGATCAGGCGGCGCTGAATCGCATCCATGCCTTTTTTCTTCGTCTTCTTAGTCACGGGTATCACCCACCTTCAGGTTGATCGCAGCGAGGATCGCCACCATAATGAAGACCAAAAAGCTCATGGCGGAGGCATAGCCGAAGTTGGCGGTGCCGGTGCCGAAGGCGGAGTTGTAGATGTAGTGCGACATCGTCATTGTGGTTCCGGCGGGGCCGCCGTTTGTGAGGTTGACGGACTCGTCAAAGAGCTGGAGCGTGCCGTTGATGGACATGATGAAGGTCATGATGATGACGGGGCGAAGCTGCGGCACGGTGATACGCCAGAAGGTATCCCAGCCGTTGGCGCCGTCGATCTGTGCGGCCTCATAAACCTGATAATCCAGATTCTGCAGACCCGCCAGATAGAACACCATGTTGTATCCCGTCCAGCGCCAGATCAGCGCGAAGATGATGACGCCGCGCGCGGTGCCGGTCTGGCCGAGCCAGTTGATGTTCTCATGGATGAAGCCCAGGTTCATCAGGATGGAGTTGATAAGACCCTGGGTGGCGAAGAGGGAGCGGAAAATCAGCGAGTAGGAAACCAGGGAAATCGCGCAGGGCAGGAAGATGCAGGTGCGAAACAGGCCCTTGAACTTGAGGTGCTGGTTATTGAGAAGCTGTGCCAGCAGGATCGCCAGCACCAGCATGATCGGCACCTGGATGATCAGATACAGGAACGTGTTTTTCAGCGTGGTCATGAACATGCGATCCTGGAACATGCGGATGTAGTTTTTCCAGATCGGATCGGCAAGCTTCATATTGGCACTGGAACCGGTCTTGAATGAGGTAGCCAGTGCGGCGAACATGGGATAAAAGCTGAATACCATGATCATGGCGGAGGCCACGATCAGAAAAGCCCAACCCCAGCGGTTGGTCTTTTTCTCCACAAAGATCCCTCCTTCTTTCTTTTGATAAAACGCCCCGTCATGGTACTCATGACGGGGCAATGCCGTTTTTTTAATCAGAGAGTGCTGTGTTCAATCAGCCTTCCATCTCGAATACGAGCTGATCCTGGGCGTTCTTGAGCTCGGTGTCAATGTCACCGCCGTTGATGATATTGGTGATGGCATTGCCGATGTAGTTACGGGCGGGATAGTGGAAGTCGCTCTGCTCCACGATGGGGACGTTGGCGCCCATGGCGACGATGTCGGCATAGATGGGCTGGCCGCCGAAGAAGTCAAACCCCTGCTTGTAAACGTCGGACTGGCCAGCGGAGATGCAGCAGGTGATGACGCCGCCGTTCAGGAGCGCGCCGTCATAGGTCTCCATGGCGCCTGCGCCGCCGCCGAAGGTGTAGGCCAGGAACTCACGGGCGAGATCGACATTCTTGCAGTTGCCGGTGATGTACAGGGAGGAGCCGCCGTTGGCAGCATAGCCTTCCTTGCCGCCCTCGATGGTGGGCAGGCTGGTCAGCGCCCATTTGCCGCTGTTGTCAGCCACGAGGGAGATAGTGGGGATGATCCAGTTGCCGTTCATGACGCCGGCGACCTGGTTGCCGACGATGGTCTGGTCGGTGTACTCGGACCAGTTGTTGGCGAGGATGATGGTGCCGTCCTTGGCGCCCTGGACAATGACCTCAATGATCTTCTTGAAGGTGTCGTTGCCGACAAAGTCGGGCTTGCCGTCCTTGAACTGGCTCATACCCTCAGCCTGCATCATCATGTAGGGCAGGTCATCGCCGGAGTGGTCCATGGAGAGAAGGGCCATGCCGGTCTTGTCCTTGACGTCCTTGGCGATCTCCAGCCAGCGATCCCAGCTGATGCCGGTGACGTCGGCCAGGGTGTAGCCGCACTGCTCCAGAATGTCGGTGCGGTAGGCGAAGATGGCGGTGCCGTTGTCAACGGGAGCGCCGTAGTGCTTGCCGTCGATGGTGCTGTAGCTCAGCTTCTCAGCGCCGAAGTCGTCCCAGTTGATGTTGGCGCCCTCGAGGGTGTTCCAGGCGGTGGGATAATCGCGGACGTACTTCTGGATGTAGTGATCCTGGAAGAGGACGATGTCGGGCAGGGTGCTCAGATCGCCGGCGGAAGCGGCCAGGGTGACGGCCTGCTCCACGTCGGAGGAGCCGGACTGCTGGACGATCTCAAGCTTGAAGTCGGGGTGAACCTTCTGGAAGGCAGCCTCGGCAGCCTTCAGAGCGGGGATGTTGAAGTTTGCGTCCCAGGCATAGACGGTCAGGGTTTCACCGGCGGGAGCCTCCGCTGCAGCGGGGGCTTCGGTTGCGGCAGGAGCCTGGGTTGCGGCAGGGGTGGAGCTGCCGCCGCAGCCGGCCAGCAGGCCGACGCTCATAACAAGAACCAGAGCAAAGGCGAGAATCTTTTTCATAATATCCTCCATAGTTTATTTTCCGTGCGTGAAGCTCGCCGAACCCGAAATGTGCAAAATTCACAAATTTCGCAGCTTACTTTCACGCCGTAGGATTATGATACCATGAGGGTTCACTTCGTTGCCTATATAAATGATTAAAAAACATGCAGAAACAATCATTAAAATTTTAACTATAGCATACTTCACAAAAACGGATTGTGCAATTTGTGCAGCATGTCAGGGATCATGTTTCCTCCCAGCCGCGCAGGAGCGTGATGCTGTAGTCCCGCAGGCGGCTGCCGTACTTGGAGCGCTGCAGCTTCCACTGGTAAGGCGTGGTGCCGAGGACTTTTTTGAAATTGCGCGTGAAGCTGGATACCGAGCTGAACCCGCACTCCCCCGCCACCAGATCCATCGGGCAGTCGCGCCGGTCCATCATGCGGCAGGCCTCCCGGATGCGCACGGAGTTGAGGTAGTCCACGGGGGACATGTTCACATACTCCCGGAAGACGCGGCGAAAATGCGGCTCGCTCAGTCCGCACTGCCGGGCCAGCGTCTCGATATGGATCTCGCTGCGAAAATGCTCCTGGATATAGGCAAGGGCAGGCTGGATCTGCGGGCGGCTCACAGGCTCGGGCCCCAGCTCGACGCCCAGCTCCTCGTTGAGTCTGAGCAGGCGCAGGAGGAAAATTTTCACAAGGTCGCGCACCACATCCCGGTAATAGGGGTCCTTCCCCTGCATTTCGCGTATGATCTCCCGCGCGGCGCCCGCGAGGGCCGCGCCCTCCGTCGGGTCGAGCAGCAGCGCCCGGCGGTTGATGAGCGCGAGCTTCTCCTCCTGCAGCTTTGTGCTGTTGGGGTAGAGCTCCCGCAGAATCTGACCCGGATCCAGGTAGAGGTATTCCCAGAAGTCCGTCCGGTCGCTTTGCGTGTGGTGGGGAAAGTTTGCGGGGATGACGGAAATCATGCCGCCGGTATAGGGGCAGCCGCGCTTATCCAGCGTCAGCACGCCCTGTCCCTCATGGCAGACCCCGATCTCCATGAGGTTGTGAAAATGCAGATAACTGGTGTCATGCCCGTAGGCGCGCCGCCAGGAATCGCCCAGCAGCGCAAGCACATGCTCATTCTGCGGGATTTCGTAGAAGCGGAATTCCAGCCGCTGGCGCTTGCTGCGTCCCATCCTCTTCGCCGCCCTTTCGTGATTGAATCTGCCGTCTTTTCGATTGAAAATGTGGGTATTAATCCATGGCTTAGTTTATAATGATGCCAACGATTTGTCAAACAAAAGAGGAGGACACGCGCATGGAGCAATTCATTCTCAACATCATCCACCGCCCCGAGATGGTGCCTGAGTACGCGGAAAAGGTCACGGGGCACGGCAAGGCCGAGGATCTGGGCCGCAAGGCGCTGCTGACGGAGAGCCTGGATATCTTCCGCACCCAGCAGGAATGCGCCCACAAAAACGGGCTCAAAACCACGATCCAGATGACCTACGCCAGTCTCTTCAACGCCGAGGCCGTGGCTCTGGCCAAGGAACACCATGAGGTCTACGGCGATGAGATCGGCCTCACGCTCCTGGGGCTTCCCTGCGAGCAGTTCCGGGAGAAGTACAAGACCAAGGACTTCTGCATCTGGATGTTCTCCATGGAGGACAAAAAGGCCATCGTGCGCGACGTGTTCGAGAAGTTTCACGACTGCTTCGGCTTCTATCCCGCGTCCACCGGCTCCTACTACATGGACGCGGAGCTCATCAACTTCATCAAGACCGAGTATCCGAGCGTCAAGTGCGCCGTCGCCACCTGCTGGGAGGAGGGTCCCAAGGCTTACCACACCTGCAACAACTCCTGGTACACCTTCATGGACGGCGGCCCCTGGGCGCCCTGGATCCCTTCCAAGGCCAACACCCACGCCCCCGCCGCAAACGAGAGCGAGGACAGCGGCATCGTCGCCATCCCGCATCTGAGTCGCGATCTGCTCGCCTGCTACGACGGCAACGGCTCCAACTTCGGCACCCACCCGCAGAACGTCCTGCGCGGCATGATCTACGATACCGGAACCTGGGAGTACCCCTACCTTTATAATCTCATCGACCAGTACCGCTCCCTGGCCAAATACAACGACGGCTACGCCTACAACATGATGTTCGTCGGCCCCGGCTGGATGAACAAGATGGGCCGCTGGGAGCAGCCCTACGAGCTGCTGCTCAAATCCTATGAGGACGGCTGCGCCTATTACGGCAAGCTCAAAAAGGAGGGCAGGCTCACCGACATGACCATGGCGGAGTTTGCCGACTATTACCGGGAAAAAAAGCACTACACCGAGCCGGAATGCGCCCTCTGGCGGGACATTCTCTACGGCAGCGACAAGCAGCTCTTCTGGTACTGCGATCCGTACATGCGCGCCTGCGTCAACATGGATCAGGGCGGCGCCATCGTGGATCTGCGCCCCTACGCGGCAAAGCTTGAGTGGCCGGTGGGCATCGGGACGGCGCATATCCAGGACGCAAGCTACCCCTTCCTGATCCAGGAGAAATACCGCGCCGGCTACTTCACCCACTATGCCGGAGAGGGTACCGTGCGCAGCGCCAAGCTCTGCCGCGGCGGGGAGGAGATCGACCTCTGCCTCTGCCGCACGAAAGCGCATTTCTCCCACGTAGGCAGGGATCGCATCCTCACCCTCGACCCGGTGGAGATCGTGTTTGAGGACGGACTGAGCGTGAAGCTTCAGAGCGTCCTCACCTTCACCGAGGGTTCGAGCGAGATCCGCATCGACCGGAAGATCCTCTCGATGAGCGATCCGACACAGAGCGTCACCATCCGCGAATACATGGTGGGCTGCTACGGCACCACGGAGTATACCGAGGACATGACAAGCCTCACGCTCGGCGTGGACGCCGGGGCGCAGAGCGCCGTGATCCCCTACGAATACAAATGCCGCGAGGCGTCGGCAGACGCTGCCAAGCGCGTCTGGTGCCGCATCCCGCCGATCAAGACGGAGGTCTCCATGCGCGCCGAGGGGCGGGACGCCGCCGGCTTCATCCGCGAGGGGTATGCCTTCAGCCCCATGTTCACCCTGGGGTATGAGGGGACATTGAATGAGAAGGAGGGCTTCAGCACATGGCTCAGGCTGGAAAGGGCAGACTGAATTTCCGCTGCCCGTCCTGCTTCATGCGGGACATCGACATGGATATGTTTTTTGACAGGGAGAAGGGCGAATACTACTGCCTGCGCTGCCAGTTTACCGGCACGGAGGAAGAGGTGCTGGCGAAAAACGAGCTGGCGCGCTTCCGTTATCGGGACATGTACCGCCGCTTCACCTTTGAGGACGAGCAATGAATACCTTCATCCGGGGCGCCGATCTCTCCAGCCTTTCGGAGGTGGAGCGCTGCGGCGGGCGCTTTTACGACTTTGACGGGCGCGAGGATGACGCCATGCGCATCCTCGCCCGCCACGGGGTGAACCACATCCGCCTGCGCCTGTGGAACGATCCATGGAGCGAAGCCGGCGAAACGTACGGGGGCGGCGGCTGCGACCTTGAAACGGTCATGGCCCTTGCCAGACGGGCAAAGGAGCTTGGCCTTGCGTATCAGCTTGTCTTTCATTACAGTGATTTCTGGGCGGATCCGGGCAAGCAGAACATGCCGAAGGCCTGGCGCGGTCTCGATCCGGCGGCGCTGGAGAAGGCGGTGTACGCCTTTACCCGCGATACGCTGAAGACGCTCAAGGAGCGGGGACTTTCGCCGGAGCTCGTCTCCGTGGGAAACGAGGTCACAAACGGCCTTCTCTGGCCGGCGGGACAGGCGCCTGCCTGGGATCAGATCGCGCGGTTTATCAGCGCGGGCATCCGCGCCGTGCACGACGCCCTGCCGACGGCAAGCACCCTCATCCATCTGGATAACGGCGGCAACGCGGCGCTCTACCGGGACTGGTTTTCCCACTACGCTGACAACGGCGGCGAGGACTTTGACTGGATCGGCCTGAGCTATTACCCCTACTGGAGCGGCAGCCTGGCGGGTCTGGAGGAAAACCTCGGTGCCTTGGCGGAAAGGCACCGCAAGCCGCTGCTGATCACAGAAACGGCCACAGGCCATACCTGTGAGGACTATGCCGCCCTTGAGGGGCTTGCCCCCTCCGAGCGCAAGGGCATGGCGGCAGGACCACAGCAGGCTGCGGCGATTCCCTGGCCCATGACGGACGCGGGGCAGACCGATTTTCTCCGCTCGCTTGCCGCGCTCATCCGCCGTGTGCCGGAGGGTCTCGGCGCAGGATTCGTATACTGGGAACCGGCGTGGCTCCCTGTTCCGGGCAGCGGATGGGCAAGCCCCGCCGCGCTGCAGTATCTGCGCGATCCCGGCCCCGGCGGCAACGAGTGGGCAAACCAGGCCCTCTTCGATTACGAAGGACGCGCCCTCCCGGCATTGAAAGCGTTCGCGGCGTTATAACATATTATTCAAAAAATCCCTGAAATCTTTCGATTTCAGGGATTTTTGGATTTTCCTATTCTCTTCCCGCCGGGGGTATGGAAAGCACAGCGGTGGTCTTTGGATCAGTCGCCGGACTTGGCTTCGTCAGCCAGAAGCTTCTGCTCTTCCGCCTGCTCGATCTCCGCGGCGATCTCCTCAGCGTCCAGACGGGTAATGGAAATCTGGAACCCTTTCAGCTTGGCCGCCAGTGCAGTTTCATCCGCCTCCTGCGTCATCAGCAGCAGGGCCGTCTCGCCGTCGATCAGGCATCCGCTGGCTTTTTCCAGCAGGGCAGTCTTGTCTTCGATCTTTTTGACGTCCATGGAATCACCGATCAGGCCGCCGACGCTGCCGCCGAGCAGAACGCCCAGGGGGCCGCCGAGAATGCCGACCAGGCTGCCGATCAGGCTGCCGGTCAAGCCGTGACTGTCGACCGGGTTGCCGGCGATAAAGCCGTCTTTCACGGAAAGGTGTCCGAGATCCTTGTTCACGACTGCCGCCTGGGAAATGGTATAGCTCTCGTTGTCAAAATCCTGGCGCAGCATGCTCAGGATCTGGTACGCTTCGCTCGGCACTTTGCAGTTGATGATGATGACGTTTTCTTTCATGATGTAGGTTTCCTTTCTGATTTCTATTATCCCGGCATGGGCGCTGTCGTCCGAATGCCGAAAACACGGCTTTTCAACCGTTTTTTACGGAATGTTCCGGAACGTCACATGCCCGCTCTCCCGGCGTTCCGTTCCGAATCGTGCGGTAAAATTTTCCGTGTATGATTATACACCATTACGCGGCAATTGTCCAGCAAATCAGTGAGCCGCTCCGTTCGTCCCCTGCTGCATGCTGTGAAAAGCTGCCCCTGCCGGTTCAGACGGCAGGGGCAGCTTCCTTTTTATTGCTTACAGGTGCTGGTCGCGCTTTACCTTGTTGTCATAGAACCACGTCAGCAGCGGTTCCATCGCCGCGGTGAGCTTCATGTCGAGATTGAAGAAATAGACGACGAACAGAAGCGCCGTGCCGACGACGGCAATCAGGCAGAGCTTCAGCAAAAAGCCCAGCAGGTTCTTGATCAGTGTCTTCATTTTCGGACCTCCTTACCAGGATTCCACATCGTTGAGGATTTCAAGCGTGGGATCGACGGGCTCCTCGTTCATGACCGTGCGCATGTAGCTGTTGATCTGGTCGCGCACGCCCTGACGGGAAATCACGCGCGGATCGAACAGGTCATGGGAGACCCAGACAAGGTGGATCCCCTTCTCGCGGGCCTTCTCCTCAAACATGCCGTGCATGCCGTCGAGAGCCTTGCAGCTCATATGCTCCCAGAGGATGACCATATCGGCGTTGAACTCCTCCACGAACTCCCAGAGCTCGTCGAGCAGCACCTTGTAGCCGCCGTGGGTGCGGTTGCGCATGATCATGTTCTCCGTCAGCCATGCGATGTCGTAGATTGCCTGCTCGCGGTTTTCCGGCGTGTCGGTCTCGGCGATCATCCGGGTGTTGACCATGGAGAGCATATCCGTCAGCGGGACGATGCCCCAGCAGTTGAGCAGCCACACCAGAAAGTCCATATAGTAGTGGGACTGCACGCCCCAGATGATGGCGCGGTGGCGGTACTCGTTGGCGGCCATTCGCTTCTTTTTGAACGCCTTTTCCGCGAGTGCGGTGATCTTGCGGTCGGCGTCCTCAAAGACCTTCAGGCGGCCGCTGATGGCCATGTAGTTTGTCTCGGTATACAGCGCGAGGTTCGAGCCGAAGACCTGCGGATAATCCGTGCGGTTCATCTCCAGCCACTCCAGGCGGCACTTTGTGGCATAGTTGACGCGCTTGGCGCACTCAAAGTAATGCGTCCAGTCCCACTTCTCGCCGGTCTTTTCCTCGACAAAGGCGATGGCGTTGCGGATCTCCTGCGCGGCATACTCCTGCACATCGTCCTCCCTGTGGCGCAGGGGCGTGGCAAGCTGGAACACCGGGATCCCGTCCTCCAGCTCCAGGCGCTTGGAGATGACGCTGTTGCCCATGAGGGAGCCGTCGCAGGTGGTGTTGCACTGTACGGCGCAGCAGCCGAGAACGGGCGCGTCATCGTCGATGGAGACGCCGGCCTCCGCCTCGGGCATCGGGCAGACGTCGCCGGCAAGGCCGTATTCCTGCGCCACGTCGATGTAGTGCAGGGCGGCGCGCTGGTTGAGCAGCACGGGGATATAGGTGGAGGCGATCTCACGGCTGAGGGGGACGACGGTCGGGAAGCCCATCATGATCGACTGCATCTCGTTTTCATCCACCAGCACGACCTTGCTGGAAAATTCCTTGTCGTTGCCGATGCGCCTGTCGCCGCGAAACAGCTTGTCCAGAAGCTTCGCCACGTCCTCCACGATAAGATCCTGCTCCTCATGGCAGATGCGCAGATGCTCGTTGCGCAGGCCCTGGGTGTGGCGGTCGATCATCATCGGCACCGCCAGATAGCTCGCCATCCAGCGGTAACGGAACATGGCCTTGATATTCCGGGGCTTTACCAGCACGACGCGGAACATCGTGATCCAGTTGTGCAGCCAGCGGGAGAAGTCATAGGCCGTGTCCACGACGCCGCGCCACTCGCGGCGGCTCCTCACCCGGCCGTCGGTATAGAGTCTGCCGAGATTCTGTGTTCCGATTCTGTTTTCGTCTTTCATCGTGAACCTCCGTGAATCTTCTTGATTTCCACGCTCTCAATGAACGCCTGGATGCGGGTGCGAAGCTGCCCGACGCCGGAGACGGTATACGGCCGGTCGATCGAAAGCACGGGATAGCCGTACTCCTTGCGCATGATGTGGGAGCCGAGCATTCTGTCATAGGCCCAGGGGTCGCAGAACTTGACCTGCTCATACAGGATGCCGTCGGCGGCGTATTCCTTTGCCAGCTCATCCACATAGCTGCGCCGCTCCAGGAGCTTTGCGGTGTTCATATAGCGCGGGCACTGGCCGCGGTACATATACTGGCGGCAGATCTGGGTCAGCGCGTCCTCCTCGTCCGTGAGGACGATGGGGTCCCTGCCAGGGAAGGAGCCGTAGCAATAGCGGTCCACGCAGACGAAAGCGCCCGTCTCCTCCACAAGCTTGATGAAATCGGGATCGTCGATTTCCGATCCGACCAGCGCCACGCGCACGCGGAAGGGATTTACGGCGTCCGGCTCGCGTGTCTTGAGCTCTTCCAGCGTCTCCTCCAGCTTGTCGATCAGCATGGCCTTGGGCGCGGCATAGGTGGCCATGGTGATCACGCTGTACTCATAGCCGGTGATGGTGGGCCTGTCGCCCTTTCTGAACTCGCCGATCGCGCGGATCAGCTCGCACACGCGGTTATGCTCCGCCACGGCCTTGCGGATGGCGGCGTCGGATATGTCAATGCCGAAGTTTTCCTTCAGCGGGGTGAGAATATGGTTTTTGCACTGAAGCACATAGAGGTTCAGGCCGTTGTCGTCCGCCTTCATGGGGATCTCCATATGCTCATAGAAAAAGTGATCCTTCCCCTTCTCCATGGTGTGCAGCAGCTCCATGTTCTCCGCGCAGCGGTTGATCATGCTGCACCCGTCCGGCGCGATCAGGCAGTCGGAAAAATTGAAGCCGCCCTCAATGGCGCGTTCGAGCAGGGCGCGGCTGTATTCGCAAAGGAAGCTGGTCATGTAATAGGTCGCCATCTCCATGGAGCCTGTACGCGGCGCGCGCAGGCGCACCGAAAAGCAGCCGTCGAGATTCAGGAGGGGCTCAGGCGAGTTTTCACAGATATAAGAGACGCATTTTTTCCCCTGCTCTCTGGCCGCGGCAACGAGCGTGTTGTTTGCCTCCTGCAGGAGATCCTCAAACCAGGCCAAATATTTGAGATCTTTCATTGTATGTCTACCCTTCCTGTAGATTGTGGCTATCCGGCCACGATCTGTTTGATGTTCATTTCATTGCCCTGCTGCAGCCAGGTTTCCCCGCTGCCGCAGTAGGGACAGGTTTTGCCGTATTGCAGCGTCGAAAATGACGTAGGAAACGATACCAAGCTCGTGCATCTTACTTCCCGCTCAGCTTTTTCTTGATGATCTTGACCTCACGCTGGGCGGCGTAGGGGACGATCATCTTGAATTTGTCCTCCGCGGGAACCATCTTGCTGTTCTGCGGCCTGTCGCGCTTGAGGTGGATGGCGTCGAACTCGCACTTGGTGGTGCAGATGCCGCAGCCGATGCACTTGTTGGGATCGACGACGCTGCGCCCGCAGCTGAGGCAGCGGGAAGCCTCGGACTTGATCTGCTCCTCGGTGAAGGTCACGCGGTCGTCCTTCATGGTGCGGATCTTTGCCTTGTCGATGACGACGGCGCTGCGCGCGGGCTTACGAATCTTCTCGGCGGGCAGCACGACGCTCTCCTTGTCGAGTTCCTTGAACTCGCGCAGATTGCGGTGGATGGTCAGGGTCTGGCCGACGTTCACATAGCGGTGGATGGACACGGCGCCCTCGCGGCCGGTGGCAATGGCGTCGATGGTATACATGGGGCCGGTGGCGCAGTCGCCGCCGACAAAGATGTCGGGCTCTGCGGTCTGGAAGGTGACCTTGTCATGGCCGATGAGTCTGCCGTCGGGCGTCTCAGCCTTGGTGCCGGCCAGGACAGCGCCGTAGTCGGAGCGCTGGCCGATGGCGACCAGAACGTTCGAGCACTTGACGATCTTCGTCTCGTTCTCGTCATACACGGGGGCGAAGCGGCCGTTTGCGTCGCGCACGGAGACGCAGCGCATCAGCTCGATGCCGGTCACCTTGCCGTCCTCGCCGAGGATGGCCTTGGGTGCCCAGGAGTTGTTGATGCCGACGCCGTCGGAGACGCCCGCTTCCTTCTCGTCGGGGACGGTGGGCATTTCCTCGTCCTTCTCCAGGCAGTAGATATCCACCTTGCCGGAGGTGAGGCGCAGCGCAGCGCGTGCCACGTCGATGGCCGCGTTGCCGCCGCCGATGACGACCACGTCGCCCTCAAGCGCCGTGAGGCTGCCGCTGTTGACCTTGCGCAGGAAGTCAAGGCCGCCGGAGACGCCGAGGAGCTCTTCGCCGGGGATGTTCAGCCTGGAAGCCTTCTGCAGACCGACCGCGACATAGAAGGCCTTGAAGCCCTCCTCGCGCAGCTGCTGGATGGTGATGTCCTTGCCGACCTCAACGCCGCAGCGGAACTCAACGCCCATTTCGCGCAGCACGTCGATCTCAGAATTGACGACCGCCTTGTCCACGCGGAAGCTGGGGATGCCGTTTGTCAGCATGCCGCCGGGAGCCGCTTCCTTCTCGAACACCACGGGGCTGTAGCCCTCGATGGCGAGGAAGTAGGCGCAGGACATGCCGGCAGGGCCGGAGCCGATGATGGCGACCTTCTGGTCGAATTTTGCGCGGGTGCAGGAATTCATGGGCGGGATATAGCGGTGCTCGGCCTTCATATCCTGCTCGGCAATAAACTTCTTGATCTCGTCGATGGCCAGCGGCTCGTCGACGGTGCCGCGGGTGCAGGCGTCCTCGCAGTATTTGCGGCAGATGCTGCCGCAGACCGCCGGGAAGGGGTTATCCTTCTTGATGAGCTTGAGCGCGTCGGCATAGCGTCCGTCGGCAGCCATCTTGATGTAGCCCTGGATGGCGATATGTGCGGGACACGCGACCTTGCAGGGCGCGGTGCCCGTGGGCCAGGTCTGGATGGAGCCGTTCTCGTTGCGGTAATTCTTGTTCCAGTGATCCTCGCCCCAGGCGGTGTCGTCGGGCAGCTCATGGCGCGGATACTGGATGGGGCCGTCCTTGGTGCACAGCTTCTGGCCCAGGCGCACAGCGCCCGCAGGACATGTCTCCACGCACTTGCCGCAGGCCACGCACTTTTCGGGGTCGCTCTCGGCGGTATAGGCGGAGGCGGAGAGGTTGGGCGTGTTGAAGAGCTGGGAGGTGCGCAGCGCGTTGCACACGCCGACCGCGCAGTTGCAGATACCGAAGATTTTGTTTTCACCGTCGATATTGGTGATCTGGTGGACATAGCCGCGATCCTCGGCCTTCTGGAGGATCTCCATCGCCTCTTCATAGGTGATGTCACGGCCGTGATTGGTCTCTCTGCAGTAGTCGGAGAAATCGCCGACACCGATGCACCAGTCTGCCTCGATATCGCCGGAGCCTTCCTCCAGAATACGCATCTGCTTGCGGCAGGAGCAGACGGAGACGCCGATGTGGCCCTCGTATTTTTTCAGCCAGTGGGACAGATGCTCGATGGGCAGGGACTGGGAGTGCGCGGGGATGGCCTTCTCCACGGGGATGACGTGCATGCCGATTCCGGCGCCGCCGGGAGGCACCAGCTCCGTGACGCCCGCAAGGGGCAGATACGCCATGCGCTCGAAGAAGTGCGCGGTCTCCGGGAACATATCCGCCTGCTCGGGCTGGATCACCATGATCTCGGCGCTGCCGGGCACAAACATGTCCAGCACCCAGCGCTTCTCATGGTTGGGGTTTTTGCCGTCCAGGTTTTCCCAGTGATACTCCACAAGGCCGCTCTCGCTGATGGCCTGCAGGGCCTTTTCCAGATATGCCTTGTCAAACTGCGGGTTCTTCTTTGCGATCTGCTCAAAGGTCATGGGGACGCGGCGTTTCATGGTCAGGGCGATATCCAGAATATCGTCCGCCATCTTCTGGTCATACTTTACTGCGGTAAACTTCAGGGCGGAATTGATGCCAAGGTACTCGGGAGAATCCGGCGTGATCGCCTTGACTCCGAGCTTGGTGGCCATGTAGTCTGTAATTTCACGGCCAAGCTTTGCAATCTTTTGGTCTTTTGTCATCAGATACTCCTCCAGTTACATATTTTCTCTCTTTTGCCGTCGACACGATAAACAAGCGCTGTAGTTCCCTCGTCTCCGGAACATTGTCCAGATTACCGATTATATTATAATTTTTTTAGAAATTGCTGTCAAGGATGAACAGCTGTTTTATTGCGTCAGGCTCCGCCGAATGTACGGCGCTGCAAAATGCAAAACCAGCATGCGGCCCACTGCGAAACATCTGCCTTGCCTTTTCCTGTTGTTCTGGTATAATTACGCTGCAGTTTATATCACATCGGGTCTCTGCAGCCTGTCCCACGAAGCCTGTATGAAAACACATCATCAAACGATCCCTGTACGCGTAAAGGAGATATCTGCATGAAATACAGCCTTAATACATTCAGACTATATAAAAATGAATCCATCTTCTCCATGATTATCCGTCTTCGCGTCGTGATGAAGGAAAAGGTGGATATGAAAATTCTGCATTCTGCCGTGAATACCGCGATCAGGCGATACCCCTATTTTGCTGTCAGGGTCGGGCTGGACGAGGACGGCGGATATGTCCTTGAACCGAACGCGGCCCAAGTTGTTGTACTCGGGCGGACATGGCGCCTTCCCAGGCTGGGAAGCCGTGCTGTGAACGGGCATCTGTTGTTTGTGCAGTGCGAAGACCGGGAGATCAACTTTTACATCAGCCACGCCCTGTGCGGCGGCAGAGGCGCGCAGCCCTGGGTAATGAGTACGGTCTGGCAGTATGTCAAAGAGAAATACCATGTCGAGCCGGTCGCCCCGGAGATACGCAAGCCGGGCAGCCCGCTGCTTCCGGGCGAAGCAGAAGAGCCGACGCTTGAGATGCTGGGCACAGAACCGCCTGTATTCCGGTATAAGAGCAAGAACCCCGCAATTTTGGGGATAGACTATCTCAACGGCATGTATAATCCCTTTAAGAGAAAGCCAAACTTTATGCTCTACACCTTTGCGCAGAAGGACATTGTATCCTTTGTAAAAAACAACGACTCCAGCGTGGCCTCCTTCTTCCTTATCGTGATGGCAAAGGCGCTGGACAAGGTGCTGCCGGAGAAGATCCGCGTCATCGGCGGAGAGACGGCGCATAATCCCACCGCGAGCCTCGGCATCCCGCACAGTCATATTGATCTGCTCAGCCATGTCCATATTGACTTTACGCGTGAGCAGCTCCAATGGAATATGGAGAAGCTCGGAACCATGACGCGAGGGCAGATCGTCCTCCAGACCGACCCCAGCGTAAGCTTTGCGGAGCTCAGGAAAGAATTCTGTTTTCTGCAAGAGCTGGAAGCGGTCCATGGTCAGAAGCAAAAACTGGCATATTTCAAAAAGCACGATCCCTACGAAGGAAAAAACGCCCAGCACGGAACCTTTATTTGCAACTATACGGGATGGATGGACTGGGGCGAAGCTGCAGATTATGTGGATTCCTTTGTGTTCATCGTCGAAGGCCATGCGCTGCTCGAAGTATCCTCTCTGGGCGACAGGATTTTCCTCAGCTTCATGCAGCTTCTGGATGAGAAAAAATATACGGACGCCTTTGAAGCGGTCCTGACAGAGCTTGGTATCCCGTTTCGGTCCGAGGGGCCGTTTCCCAAAAAGCTTACAAAGCATGCGCTGCCGCGCGAGAAGACTGCCTGTGCATTTGGCTCGTCTTCCAAGCGGAGATGAGCCGTGCTGATCCCTAATGTCCGATGACGCTTACGAAGAGCGGTGATCGGAGGAGCCCTCGGAAAAGAGCATATCCATGCCGTGGCAGATGGGGTCAATTACCGCCTGCAGATTTTCCCGCGCAGCCTTCTCGCTGCCGGGAAGGTTGATGATCAGCGTTTTCCCGCGAATGCCCGCCGCGCTGCGGCTGAGGCACGCGCGGGGCGTGATTTGGAAGCTTGCCCAGCGCATAGCCTCCGGGATCCCGCGGGTCTCTCTTTCGACAACGGCAAGGGTTGCCTCGGGCGTGACATCCCGCCGGGAAAAGCCGGTGCCGCCCGTGGTCATCACAAGGGCTATATGCTTTTCATCCGCGCAGCGTATCAGCTCTTCCTCGATCTGCGCTCTCTCTTCCGGGATGACGGCTGTGTGAATGACCGCAAAGCCTGCCTGCTCCAGGATCGCGCGAACCGCGGGGCCGCTGGTATCTGCTCGCTCCCCCCGCGCCCCCTTGTCGCTGACGGTGATGACCGCCGCCGTGTAGCTGCTTTTCATCATTTTATCCTCCAATCTGATTCATGCTGCGTCTGGCCCGGCTATGCTCGGTATAGGAGAGTTCTCCGTGCCGCATCGGCTTGGCGAGGATGGCCTCCCGCAGCACCTGTTTCATTTCCTCTTCTCCGAGGCCCTTGATCGAAAGCTCGTCCGCGGCGTGCAGACAGGGCTTGATCTTCCCGTCCGCTGTGATGCGGATCCGGTTGCAAGCGGCGCAGAAACGGGCGCTGACCGGGCTGATAAGACCCACGCGGCCCAAGGCGCTGGGGAGCTGATAGAGCCTTGCGACGCCGCCGTCCTCCGGAAGGGGCTGAAGCCGAGGCATTTTTTCGATCACAACACGGTTGGGAAGGAAGGCCTCCGGCCCAAAATTGGGGAAGTCTACCATCGGCATCAGTTCAATGAAGCGGACATCCACCGGATAGCGCAGCGTAAGCGCGGCCAGCGCCGGAATTTCTCCATCGTTGAAGCCACCGATCAGCACGGTGTTGATCTTGATTTTCTCAAAGCCCGCGGCGGAAGCGGCCTCGATCCCCTGCAGTGTCTCCCGTAACGAGCCGACGCGGGTAATATAGCGGAATTTTTCCTCATCCAGCGTGTCCAGGCTGATGTTCAGGCGCTGCACACCGGCTGCGCGCAGGGGCTCTGCCAGCTTCGGCAGCAGGGTTCCGTTCGTCGTAAGGCAGAGCTCCCGGATTCCGGGCACGGCAGCCGCCTCCCGGCAGAGCTCCACGATATTGGATTTCACCAGCGGCTCTCCGCCGGTGATGCGCAGCTTTGTGACGCCGAGGGAGGCCGCAGCGCGTACTGCCATGATCATCTCCTCCTGGGTCAGCATCTCCTCATGGGCTTTTTTACACACGCCCTCCGCCGGCATGCAGTAACGGCAGCGGAGATTGCAAAGCTCTGTGACGGAAAGACGCAGATACGTGATATTCCGCCCGAACAAATCTGTCATACGGATACAGCTTCCTTTCCGATCCTTTCACTTTCAGCCGCCGCTGCGGGATAAAGCGGCGGTTTTTTTCTGATGATGGCGTCGCGGTTCATGGTCTTGACCATCTCAGTGGTCAACACGCCGGGAGCGGCGACGCCGGGGGGTATAGGCAAGGCTCAGTGCTTCGGCAGAGTCAACAGCCGCGCGGTTGACCATTTCGAGCTTACCCTTCCACTCGTAGTGCAGGCGCAGGGATTCTTTCGCGTAATCCATATTTTATCTCCTTTATATCATCTGTTCGGGGTGAAATACTTCATCAAAGCGCTCCGGCGTCAGAAAGCCCAGCTTCACGCAGGCTTCCTTCAGGCTGATGTTTTCTTCGAAGGCCAGCTTTGCGGTTTTGGCTGCATTTTCATAGCCGATATAGGGGTTCAGCGCTGTGACAAGCATGAGAGAGTTATGCAGGTTATGCTGCATCTTCTCCCGGTCAGCCCGGATGCCGACGGCGCAGTTTGTGTTGAAGGCACGGATGGACTCACTGAGAAGTCGGGTCGACTGCAGAAAGTTATAGGCGATGACCGGCAGGAAAACGTTCAGCTCAAAGTTGCCTTGGGATGCGGCAAAGCCGACGGCGGTGTCGTTGCCCATCACCTGTACCGCCACCATGGTGACCTGTTCGCATTGGGTGGGGTTGACCTTGCCGGGCATGATGGAACTGCCGGGCTCGTTTGCGGGGATCGTGATCTCCCCCAGCCCGCAGCGGGGGCCGGAGGCAAGCCAGCGCACATCGTTTGCGATCTTCATCATGTCACACGCCAGCGCTTTGACCGCGCCGTGGGCAAAGACCAGCTCGTCCCGGGATGAGAGCGCGCGGAACTTGTTCTGTGCGGTCACGAAGGGCTTGCCTGTCAGGGCTGCGATCTCTGCCGCCGCCTTTTCCGCAAAGCCCGCCGGAGCGTTCAGTCCCGTACCCACGGCAGTTCCGCCGAGAGCCAGCTCATATAAAGGCTTCAAGCTCATGCGGATCATTTCGCAGTCCCGCTCCAGAGAGGCGCGCCAGCCGCTGATCTCCTGCGAGAAGGCGATGGGCACCGCGTCCTGCAAATGGGTGCGCCCGCTCTTGACAATGCCCTCGTGCATCGCCTCAAGTTCCTTGAAGGTTTCGATCAGTTCCTCCGCTGCCGGCAATAGCCGATCTTCCAGACTCAGCACCGCCGCGATGTGCAGGGCTGTGGGAAAGGTATCGTTGGACGACTGGCTCATGTTCACGTCGTCGTTCGGGTGGCAGAGCTTTTCACCCGCAAGCTCGTTTGCGCGGTTTGCAATGACCTCGTTGGCGTTCATATTTGACTGGGTGCCCGAACCGGTCTGCCAGACCACCAGGGGGAAATGATCGTTCAGCTCTCCGCCTGCGACCTCGGCGGCGGCCTGTTCGATGACGGCGCATTTTGCCTCGGTCATCTTCTCGGGCCGGAGGGCGTAGTTTGCCCGCGCCGCCGCCTGCTTGAGGATACCGAAGGCATAGGTGATCTCCCGCGGCATGGTCTCGATCCCCACACCGATAGGGAAATTCTCATGGCTGCGCTGGGTCTGCGCGCCCCAATATTTTTCGGCGGGAACCTTCACCTCGCCCATGGAATCGTGTTCGAGCCTGTACTCCATTGAAATCCCTCATTTCAGATTCATCATATTGCGCACCGCGCCGCAGCAAAGCTGCGCATGATCGTCTTATCTTCGCGATCTATTCTCCAGTACAGATACTTGTGCTTGATAATTGTATCATAGCTGCTCTTTCCTGTCCAATAATGAATCGGAACCGCATTATTCCTTTTTGGCTGCCGATCAATTTGCGTGGGTCGGGCGGGTGAACAGCATCCGAAGCCGCGCCGAAAAGATCGTGTCCAACGAACTCGTTTATTGCTGAGGGGAGCGCTGAGATGCAGGTTAATAAAAGGGATTTGAGATATGAACGCGGCCAGGGCTGACGGTGCGCCGCCAAAGCCCTGGCCTTTTTTGATCCTGCTGATTCATTCCGAACATAGCGCAGGGGCTGTCCGAAGAGACAGCCCCTGCTTTTTTCTATGGAATTAATCCCAGTCCTTCTCAAACTTGAGGACGGAACCGGATTCCGCAAGATTTAATTGGATGGATTCTTGTTCGCTCAGCAAAAAGGAAAATCGGGGGTGTCCGTGAGAGGATTATCTGGGAGACCCTGGCTTTTCCGAATCGGGGCATATGGGTTGGCATTCACTGCAAAGGGAGCCTTATTCCCTCTGCGATTCTGGGGGAACGGGAGCGGACGGTCGTCGCTGACGACGATGTTGTTGAGCGCGTCCTCGATAGGGCCTAACAGCCAGTCCACAAATGCATCGACAACTGTATAGTCATCATCGCCGCCTGCAACTGCTTCCATTGCCATATCGTTGAGTGCGTTCATATTTTCAAGATTTTTCATTTTTATAATCTCCTTTGTTTTTTAGATATTTGATTGATGTTAGTTTCTGGAATTGAGAAAGTCAATGAGCGTGTTAAACTCCTCTTCCGGACTTACCTGCTGGCCCATAGGACCCGGTTCAGGCTTTGGCTCCGCCGGTTCTTGCGGTGCGGCAGGCGGGTCATAATGATGACCCGGATGCGGAATGGACACACCGCCGGCAACCTTTTCTTCTTCCACTTCATTGAGTTCTCTCATATTTTCAATATTCTTCATTTTCATAATCTCCTTTTGATTTTTATATATTTGATGGCGTTTGTTTTTTTATTTCCTGTACCTGTCTCTCAAGTACGGTCTAAGAATAACATAGGGTTTATCACAAAAACGGCACACGAGCCTTTGCGCTGTTTACCAAGTACCCTCTGCGCCGCCCTCCTCCGGCTCTTCCGGTTCTTGCGGTTCGGGAGGTGAAAAACGGTGATAATCGGGCCAGATCACACCGCCGGCAACCTTTGCCATCTCCATATCGCCCAGTGCATTCATATTTTCAATGTTCTTCATTTTCGTTATCTCCTTTGTTTTTCATATATTTGATGTTGTTTGTTTCTTTGTTTTCCGTACCTGTCTCTCAAGTACGGCCTAAGGATAACACACGAAATGTCACAGAAGACACACATGAAAAAGCAAAGAGGGCAAGTCTGACAGCTATGTGGCCAAAGCCTGCGGGATGCTGTTCCAGATCATGAACAAGGCTGAGGCAAACGAGCTGGTCTGTCGCAATCCCGTCGCCTTGATCCCAAGCACTACCGGGACAAGTTCAAGGAATATGTCGCTGTGATCCCGGAGGTACGTGTCCTGACGCCTCACTCCTGCCGCCATACCTTTGTCAGCCAGATGCAGGCGCTGAGTGTGGACCTCGCCACTTTCAAGTACATTTATAATTCATTGTTAAAAAGTGGAAGCCCCTTGGACGAATCCGCAGGGCTTCCGGCGTCAAACGAAACTCGCTTTCTTTCGCTCATTCCGTTTTTCTTTCAGCTTCAAAGCGTATTGCTTTGAAGCTGAATCAATATTTACTTGTTGTTGCGGTAGTAGTTGATGAGGCAGCCGTCGGTGATGATCTGACGCTCGGGGTCGGTCAGCGCGCCGACAGAGCACTTAAACTCGGTAACGGTTCCATCGGGTTTGACGGCATAGGCGGTGATGTCGTCGTTCTTCTCCAGGATCGCCTTGCGAAGACCGGGAACGAAAATGTAAT
>Ga0310691_10001444_pt1 | contig 36172 bp, 50 predicted proteins | sample 176DNAGHGlowgp2_FD_203887 | JGI IMG/M metagenome (GOLD analysis project Ga0310691, IMG submission 203887) | Sheep rumen microbial communities from Palmerston North, Manawatu-Wanganui, New Zealand - 1766 DNA GHGlow gp2 (v2) (version 2) | ecosystem: Host-associated > Mammals > Digestive system >... | reverse complement strand
AATGCCGGCCTGATGCTCGACGACAAGGCGATGAAGGCTGTCAACAAGCAGCTGGAGGCGATGGGTAAGAGCAACATCAAACAGTTGGCTGAAGTAGGAAAAGAAACAGAAAAATCATGGCGTGGTGCTGCTGGTGCGATGAGTGCAGCAGGCTCAGCCCTTCAGGGATTGGAAGACCCAGGGGCTAAGATTGCGGGCATCGTGGGACAGGCCATCGCTAACATTGCCCTCGGTTTCTCACAAGCTACGGCTGCATTGTCGGGTGGTGGTGTCTTCGGATGGATTGCCGCTATTGCTGGAGGTCTGACCACAATGCTCAGCACTATTTCTGCCATTCACTCGGCTACAGGTTATGCACAAGGTGGTATCGTTGACGGACGCGGAGGTGGTTTTGTTGGCGGTATGGCATACAGTGGTGATAATGTGGGCAATGTCCGTCTTGACAGCGGCGAGTTAGTGCTGAATCGTTCGCAGCAAAACAACTTGGCGAACGCACTGGAAGGTGGCAATAGCAACAACGCCGAGAACAGACAACCCTACGTGAATGGCGAATTGATATTCCTCGGACTGAACAACTACCTGAAGCGAACAGGGCGAGGCGAAATAGTAGTATCAAAAAGATAAACGACTATGGCAAGAAACGTGAAATGGAGAATGCGCTTCATGGCATTCGATAACACACTATACACGGTGTCGATCTATACGGAAGACACGGTGTCGTCGGTTACAGAACTGACACCAGCAGCCATCCCATTCGAGACGCAGGAGAACAACGACAACAACGCATTTATACCCGTGAGAACCAGCACGGGCTATCTGCGCTTTGTGGTGACCGACCAGAGCATTATCAATGAAATAATGTGTACCAAGGTGGATGGAAGATACGTGACGCTGACCAAGCAGGTAAGTGGTCAACCTGTCATTGTGTGGCACGGATATATGCAGACCGAATCGTTCAACTGCGACTGGACGGCAACGCCCTACGTCGTAGAGTTCCCGATAGTCAGTGCACTGGGATTGCTGGAGAACATGGAGTATACACCCGTCAAGGAGTATGTTCCTATTGGTTACATCATCCAAAGGTCTCTCAACAACAACTACATGGACTTCACCAAGTTCTATACACCCTATCGCAATGAGACACACGACTTCCTGACATACCTTAACGACTTCACGTTCCAGAAAGAAGAGCACAGCGAATGGATTAATCACTTGGGATATAATCCAGACACGTCGTTCCCATCGGAGAAGCGCACGTGCTTGTCTGTTATTTCAGACATCTGTCAATATTTCGGGTGGTCGCTGTACGAGCGTGGAACGGAGTTGTACTTTGTGTCAGTAAACGGAACAACCACCTATCAATACGGATTGTTTAGCAGCATCACCCAAGCGGGAGGTCTTACCATCAACGGAACTGTTACGGCATCAGCGCAATCGTTGCCCAATGTAAGAAGCACAGATAACGACCGTGAGTTTCTGAAGGGTTATGGTTATTTTGAGATTTCAGAGAAGGTGGAAGCACCTGCTGATCCCGTTAATTTCAAGATCAACGAGGCTGCACCTCCATCGGGAGCCAGTATATTAAACGGTTCGAGCCCGACGTGTTATCTTATTCCTTATGGGGACGTTGTGAGCGGGGACATTAAAGCTTACGAAGATAAAACGGGCACAAATATTCCCACCTCATCAAGTGCTTACGGCTGCCAGTTAGCTAAAGTAGCATCCTACGGAACAGACGATTTTTACAGTGTAAGATATAGTCGCGACAACTTTAAGCCCTGCGTAATTCTCAGAAGAGGACCAGAAGAAAAGGTTGCGCGGTTTGAGTCTGTCAGGAACATCTCGATGAGAACTTTTTCGAGAGGCGCAATGCTATCCATGAGCATCAAGTATTGGAACGGTAGCGCGTGGGACAACGTACCTGAAAGCGCAGGAATTGAGTTTGGAATACAATGGGGAAATTATTACCTGGATTATTACAACAATTCTTATAGCTGGATGAATAGCAGTAGGAAATTTGGATTAGTAACAAAGTCAAGTATTAATTTCTACATACCAACCTATGACCCTTCAGTTCGTAATTTCTACGGAATAGTGAAAGTGTACATCTATGCCAAAGCGACAACAGACGGAAACGTTAGTAACGAAACATTCCTTATAGAAGATATATCATTGTCAGCAGCATATCCAAACCAATCACCACTCCGATCAGATATTGATTACACGCAGAATCTATTTAGACAGACAAGCGGAATGGGCGGTAGCGAAGTGTTCACGCAAGAAAATACGCTGTGCTCTGCACTGGATGATAATCAGGAATCAGATGCCATGCTAATGAAGAGTGACTTGAAGGCATATACCGCGCAACCAGAAGTAGATACAGTGAATCGCATGCAAGGCATGTATGGGCAGCCCTGCGAACAGGTAAATGTGGATGTGAATGGAGTCAACTTCACGCCATTCAATCGCATCACGTATGGAGGCAAACAATATTTCAACGCATCGTGCAACATCAACTGGCGCGACAATAAAACCAAGTTGCAGCTACAGACGTTGCCAATGTAAATCACATGATTAACAACTTAAAAATATACGACTATGGCATTATTAGGCAAGAACATATACATTCAGCAGGACTGGAGCGGCGAGGGCGACTGGCACACGCTGGCAGCCAGCAAGTCATGTGAGATCAAGGGCGAGTGCGAGGAGATAGAGATCGCATCACCCGACCAGGGAGAGTGGTACAAAGCCATCGCAGGTCGTAAGAAGCTGACCATCAACTTCAGCTACCTGGTGACGAATGAAGGCGTGTTCTACGATTCCGACACATCAGCCCTGAAGGACATCATGCGCGTCGGATCGGAATTCAAGCTTCGAATCGATGACGGCCCATGCGAAATCGAACTCATGTGCATACTGAAGTCCATCAGCATCGTGGCAACCAACGGAAGCCTGGCACAGGGCGCCATCCAGTTCGTATCTATCGGAACACCCGTATGGAGCTGACATACGCAACTTTTCATAGCTTCTTTATTAGTATTTGTACATCGCACGGGGCTCAGCGGAGCCCCTTTTTCATTTTTTCAGCTTTGCGGCAATCATCCCGAAATCGTCATGCACGTCCTTTGCCAGCACCTTGGCATAACGCAGCGTCTGTTCTATCTTCTTATGCCCCAGCATGCGCATCACGTTCTGGAACTTCACGTCGTTGCTCAGCATATACGTGGCGAAGGTGTGACGCGCCAGGTGTGAGTGCAGCCCCTCGATACCTATGGCGTTTCCGAATGTCTTCAGATTGGAGTTGTATTTCTGGTTGGGCATTTGCGGAACCTGCCACCCGTGACGCTCCAGGACATCAACCACCGGAGCCAGCAGCTGCGATACAAACGGGACACCCGTCTTGATACGCTTTCCGTTCGACACCCATGCGTCGCCCTCTTTGTGATAGTTCTTTATATCGAGTGCCTGCATGTCCGAGTAAGCCAGTCCCGTGAACATCTGGATCACAAACAAGTCGCGCACCGTTTCCATCTGCGTGCCAGGCACCGGATGTGTGTTAAGGATGAGCTGCATTTCCTCTTCCGTCAGATACTCGACATTCTCGTCCTCACCGCGACTGAACTTTCCCACCAGTTTCATGTATGGATGCGACTGGATGAGTCCGAAAGCGAAAGCCCTGTTCAGCATTGCCTTCAGATGCTTATGGTAATTGTATACCGTCCCCACACTCAGCTTCTCGCCCTCATACTTACTGTTCACGTTATCAATGCCGTGCAGCCATGAATCCCATTCGTAGACGTTTTCCACCGTCAGATCGTTCCACGACTTCATTCCTCCGAAAGCCTTCAGACGGTCCAGCAGCAGCCAGTAGTGCTTGCGTGTCTCGTCGCTGACGTTCAGCTTTGGTATTTCCTTTTCAATCCAAGCCAGCAGTCCGTTCTGGTCCACGTTCACCGCACTGCCCGTGTATATGAATGTCCTGATCGCTGCAACGTCAATCGGCTGGCGAGCCTCCAGGAACTCGTTCACCTTCTCGCTCACCCTGCGCACAATCATGCCCAGCCTTGCGTTCAGCGCGTCCGCGTCAGGACGTCCGACCACTGCACCGGCCCAGTGCTTCTGCATCACCCGCACACCCGTATTGATATAATACGACTTGCGCTCAATCGTGATTCTCACTTCCAGCGTTCCTTCCTTCTCGCCTGAAGCCTGTTTCTTCCTATCAAATATAATTGCTGTTGAATACATAATTTCTGGTCTTTTTATATTTATAATTAGTCACTTTTCCAGTTTGGTAAAACATTTATGCCCTCTGGTAAAACAATGGTAAAACATTTTAGGGCAAAATCCGACGAAATCCGGGAAAATCCGGGAAAACGGAAATAGAACTGAAACCCTTTGAACTCCCTAAAAACAAAGAGGATGCCCGTATTTACTACCGTCACCCTCTTTTTCAGTAAGTGATCCGGTCGGGTTTCCCGTCCATATTTGGAATCGTTAGTATTTATGGGGGTTGTGAGAGATTTATTTTCATTGTCGGTAAAACATTTAGGTGCATTTTATCGTTTTTGACGGGCATGCTCGTCATGTTCAACTTCTCCAAAGGCAAACGGATACGACGATAGATCGCCGGACTTTTCGACAGCCAGCTGACGCTCCAGGGCGGCGATACGAGCCTCGCGGTCACGGATAATCGTTTCCTTGTCTGCGATGGTGCGTTCCAGGTCCCTGATTCGTGCAGCCTTATCTGCAATCTCTCTATCCCTGGCTTCCACGAGTTTCACGTAGACAGATATTTCATTATTGAATTCGCTGGAGGTGCCGATGGATGCAGCCGATGACTGTTTTTTTGCCAAACCTTCCGCTACATCAATAGCAAGCATGTGAAAAGCATCTTCGCCACGAAGCCATTGAAGATTGAATATACAGCCCGAAGCTGTTTGCAATTTAGTGATAATATCTTCTGTGACTTCAGTCCTATCTTTTAATATGCGCGTGATAGTGTCTTCACTAACACCCATCAGTTCAGCTAACTGTTTCTGTGTTTTGATTCCTTTTTCCCTTTTCAGGTAATCGAACGCAGCCGCAAAAATATTATTCCTCAACCTCATAAATCCGCATTACTTTGTTAATATATTATAAAAAACCGCATCAATCCGCACATATTTGGAATATAGTTTTTATATTTGCACCCGAAATCAATAAATAAAGTAATCGGGCACAAGAATAGCCGTCAGGCGAAGTTCACCTTTTCAAACAAACCGAACAAGCCGATTTGCAGAGATAACGGGCTACAAATATACGGCATTCTACCCGATTATATCACTAAAGTGTTTGATAATTAATAAAGTTTAAGAAAATGGCACAGGAAAAAGTAACACGCGAAGAGCTTACGGCTATGAAAATCGGACAGACGCGTATCTTTACGCTGACCAGCCCGACTAAGCTCCAGTCTGTAGCCACTACCCTGAACCAGCTGAAAAACGAGCACAAGGGCATGTGGACTCACAAGAAAGACTATGAGGCATGTGCTGTAAGCGTAACGAGAGTTAAATAACAATTATCAGAAGGAACTATGGACCGGAAGCTGAGAGAAGAGATAGTTGCCGAGGTAAACAAGGCAGTGACACAGGCAATGGTGAACATGAGCGAGCGTTGGCTGACCGCTGACGAGTTGTGCCAACAGTTCGGCATGTTCACCAAGGACTGGGTGGACAAGTATGGCGACATCCTCCCCCGAAAGCGAATCAAGGTGACACACCTGAACGGAGAGACTAGAGGAACGCGATGGGCATACCCACAACACCAGATAGCGATGAACATTGCAAGCGGCTTATACGACGACATGAAGCTGCTGAGATAAGAATCAGGAAGGAAGGTAAAGACCAGTAAATGGGCAACTGGCAAGTAAGATCGGCGTGAGCAGTGGTTCGAATCCACTACCTTCCACAAAATAGCATGGAAAAGTCAGACGGTACGTGTACCATCAGGCGGACGGCAAGGCTAACCACAGGTCAAGCGGAGGCAGCGAAGTGGCACAGAAAGCAAATAGCTGGAGTGGAACGTCAACGCGGAAAGCAATCTGTAGGCGATGAAGCTGCGAGGAAAGCGCAGTGGAGCCAGGACAGCAGCGTGAGTAAGTCTCTAATGCGGCCCCATCGTGCGAGATGGTGACGGTCCCAAGCCCGAATACGCAGAGGGGAGATTTCTATATCATTTCTACATCAATACTAATTATTATTTTTATTTTACTACCCCCTTGCTGATCGTGATGACTGGCAAGGTTTTTACTTGATTATTAACCCCTAAACATTATATATTATGAAGGAATTTATCGACATTTTGTTGAGCGAGGAAAAGTCCTTTGAGGGACTGCCCAAATGGGTGTGGATGGTTGCAGCACCTGCTGCACTGGTTCTGATGTGCATGATCGGCGGAACATTATCATAAACAACGTAAGAATATGGGAAGACCAAGGAATGAAAACCCACACCTGGCAATGACCGGAGTGGTGAATGCTGACAAATGGCAGCAGATGGACGAAGACACCCGTCGCGCATGGGTATTGACTCATGCTAATGAAGTACTGGGCAAACTGGTGCACATGGACCCGATGAAGGAACCAAGTGCAGAGGAGTCAAAGGTGTATGATGTGTCAGTTTGGTACACACTATTGGACTACAGCTACACCCAGCGTGGTGAAGTGCTTTATCAGCTGGAGTGGTCACGTAAAGAAGGTGCAAAATTTATTAATTTATAATAATAGCAAATTATGGAATTTGAAGGAAGAATCCAAAGAGTGCTGCCAGTTCGTAGCGGCACCAATCAGAAGGGCGAATGGAAAATATTACCCTTTGTTTTTGAGTATTTTGAAAACGCAGACCAGCGATGGAGCGACAAGGTATTGCTGGAAACGTTTGACACCAACATCATGGCGCAGATCGGTGCGTACCTGAAGAAAGGTCCGGACGGTAAGGCTGTCGTGGAGAACGACGGGTGTGTATTGATTGCTGAACTGAAGTGCAAAATAGGTTTCAGTCATTCTGTAGATAGCTTTGAACGTCAGGATGGAACGAAAGGAACTGTCAATAGAATACGACTTTACAAGTTCGAAGTGTTAGGAAACCAACAGCAGCAGGTTGCACCACAACCACAGCCACAGGTGCAAGTACCATTCCCACCACAAAACCAAGGAGGAAAAGATGATGATCTACCATTCTGATGATTATTTTTGCGAATGGTGGCCAACGTTTCACTCAATTACTAAATGACTATGAAGGAAAATACAGGAATTATCGAGGAGTTTGAGAAGAACCCCAACGGCGTGACCGTCAAAAAATGCTGTGCCAGTTGTCAAACTCATGCTCCCTACGACAGCGATGGCCCCCGGCGGATGTGTACATACAACAAACGCCACAAAATAGTGAAGAAGTGGGACTTGTGCAACAACTGGACAATGAGCGAGATGATGAGCAAGGTGAAGCTAAACTGCCCGAACGAATGACACGCCAGGAACGTGACCACCTTCGCTATATGGCTCACCAGTCTGAGCGTCAGGCGAAACAGCGCGACTACTATCAAGCGCACAAGGAACAAGTGAAGGCAAAAGTGCGAGAATGTGAACGCAAGCGCATTGTGCGTGAACTGAATCAAGAACAAAAATATGAGCGAAGAAAACAATAAAATACCACTACCTGGCGATCCGGAGCCAAAGCCCGATTTCCTGCAAGGTGATGACTGGTTTCAAGCGGATGTCAGTTCGGACTTTCTGGACTTCGACGAACCGTACAAACCACCACGCTACACAATGGAGCGCGAAGGCATTCCATTTGCTGATGTGGGCGAGCTGCACATCATATCGGGAAAGCCTGGCAACGGAAAGACGGGATTGATGTCACAACTGGAAGCAGCCACATTGGGACGTCAGTTTGGCAACACCATTGCCCGTGAGGTTGGTCACATAGTCCGCGACAAGCAGGGCAACATCATCAATGGCGAGGACAACCGCCCCACCTTCCAAGTACGCTCTACCCGAATCTTACACATCGACACTGAGCAAGGAAAGGATGACACCATCGCTTTCAAGAATCGAGTGATTGCGATGGCTGGCGTTGACAAGCAGGTGGCTAAAGAGCATTTCTTCATCTTACGTCTGCGTGACACTGAGCTGGCACAGGACCGATGGAAGAAGATTCTGAAAGCCATCTGGACGGTGCAGCCCACTGACATCTTCCTGGACGGTATGTTGGACATCGTGGAGGACTACAACGACCAGAAGGAGTGTCAGCCCATCATTCGCAAATGCATGATGTTAGCCACCTACTATGACACCAGTCTGTGGGCCGTGCTGCATGAGAACCCGATGGTGGAAAAGCTGGTGGGCACCCTTGGTTCTATAACACAGCGCAAGGTTAGTGAGATTTTCACAGTCGTCAAGGTGAAACAATCGGACCTAAAGGAAAATGACCGTCGTGCTGATCTGCCAGACATATACTTCCGGGTGAAGCAGAACAAAGCCCGTGGTCGTGATGTCAACGACTGGCTGTTCCGCTACGTCACCAACGAAGGCGGATGGGGACAGCCTATCGAAATAGAAGAAAGCGGAGCAAGGGTTGATAATCCACAGGACGCTGCAGCGATGGCTTTCATTAAGGAAGCAAACGATAGATTCTCACGTCTGACATGGACTCCACAAGGATTGAGCCGTACAGACCTCGACAGTGCACTGATGAGTCAGGGAGTGACAAGCAATCGCAGACGTACAGACCTGATTAACATTGCACTTGAAAAAGGCATACTCTACAAGTCGGGCACTACCCAGCGTCCGAAGTATCACTACAAGGAAATGAACAACGAAGCACCAAACGACCAAGCAGAACAGCTGCCGTTTGATAAGCCCGATGGAAACGAACCCGATTTTTGATGCAAAAGTTTAACTATGGACAAAGACGCTTCTAAGCTATTCGAAAATTATCCGTGGCCAAGTAATGGTGCACGGCGATGTGAGATAGAAGCATGGTTGAGAGAAACAACAAAATATTCAAGCAATCGAGCCATGCAAACAATCATCAATACAGCTATCGAGCAAGGAGTTGTCAAAAAGAATTTGAGAACTCGGAAATATCATCCAGGCAAATCGCTTCAGAGTTAATCGAAAGCGGTTTTTATTGATGCTACCATCCGCTAAGCCCTGATTCCCCGATTACCGTATTTATATTATAAATAAATACGGATAATCGGGAGGGAATCCACGCTTGCGGGCGACGCGCGTAGCGTGCACGCACGCACGGTTATTGTTTTACAGATTATCGAAATCCCAGATTATTATGCCAAAGATTCCAGACAACGTTGTTAAGCGGGTGTTAGACCTCGCCAAGATAGAGGATGTTGTTGGCGACTTCGTGGACCTAAAGAAGGCGGGCGTGAACTTGACTGGACTGTGCCCGTTCCACGACGACCAGCACGTAGGCAACTTCATCGTGCGCCCATCGACCATCAGCGAGAAACGATGTGGCAACACGTACAGGTGTTTCGTCTGCGATGCGAAAGGTGGTCCGGTGCAGTTCCTGATGGAGCACGAGCGACTGTCATTCCCCGACGCCATCCGGTGGTTGGGTAAGAAGTACAACGAACCTGTTGATGATATCCCACTGAACTACACGCCACCGCCACCACGACCCACGCCTCCGCCACCTCCCGACTTGGAGATTCCCAGGTCATACGTCAGGCGGACCATCGAGCTGGCGGACGATAAGACGCTGTTCATCTACTGGCTGCGCCACCTACCTTGGGATGACGAGCAACGGGCACGGATAGACGCCACACTGTGGATGTACTGCGTGGGCGGATGGAAAGACGGACGAGTGGTGTTCTGGATGATAGATCATGAGTGTATTCCACGCGCTGCAAAGCTGATGAAGTACCTGCCAGACGGTCACCGCGACAAGGAGGCGCATCCTGGCTGGATATATAACCAGGACGGATGCCGTCAACAGCTGAAGCCCGACGAGCACAACATCCTGAAGCCTCTGTTCGGATGCCACCTGTTGGCAAGGTACCCAAAGGCTGTGGTTAACATCGTGGAGAGTGAGAAGACGGCCATCATCATGGCTAACTACTATGGCGAACCGGACAAACAGATATGGTTGGCATGTGGCGGTTTGCAGCACCTTCGTCTGGAAGCCATGCAGCCCCTGATAGACCAAGGGCGAACAGTGTGGCTTTGGCCAGACAATGATGGACGCGACAAGTGGCAAGAGCTTTGTGACAAGCTGGGCTCCGACAACGTTCGATTGTACACCCAATTCTTCGACACATGCTGGACGGAAGAAGATGGACTGAAGGCGGATGTAGCCGATATTGCCATCCGCATGATGCGAACGGGCGACAAGCCTCGCATCATAGAGAAGCGGGAACCGGCACCCATGGCCCAGGTGGTTGGACTAAGCACGGACGCGGTGTACCACTCTGAAGAACCTTGGCTCGATCCTGAAGAGCTGACCGACCCACGGGTAAGACTATGGCGAGAAACCCTAAGACAACGATACAATTTCAACAAAACGAGAAATGAAAGAAGAGAATAAACGCTTTGAGGGACTTGGTACCAAGATAGACCCATCCATGTATGAGGTGCTGAACGCCTGTTGCGATGCGCTGGGCGTTGACGTGTATCACCTGCTGCAATGGTTTGCATACACCATCATCCGTGCCAGCTCACCCATGCACGAACTGGACCCACGCATCCAGAAGCTGCTGACACTACTGGAGTCGGATGCCGGATGGCAGAAGGCATTCAACCTGGCTAACCCTGACAGCCTAAAGGTGGCACAGGTGGTGCTCATCCTTGAACAGGAAAACCACAAAGGCTTTGGCGCTGTGATGATAGACAAGCCTTGGATGGGAAAGCCCATGCGCCAGACAGAATGCGTTGATGAAATATTGGAGCGCGTTCTGGAAGTAACCATGCGAGGAATCTACCGACGTCTGCGTATGTTAGGAGCCAAGCTAAAGTGCGATAACTTCAGCGATGTGTTGCTAACCATGATTGATGCACAGACCACGATGGACTTGGAAGAAGCCTTCCGTGCTGAGATGCCAACGATGGGTGAACATGCAGACAATGGCAAACCCGTGGCATACGGTAAGAAGTCGAAGGCCAAGCAGTATCGCAGTCCCGACTCCATTGCCCACGATCAGCGCATCAAGTTCGATGACAATGACGCGGAACAGGCAGACATTGAATCCGGATACAACCACGAAGACATGCCTGACGTGATACCATTCGATGTGGAGCCATGAGCCGGAGTAAAGACTACCAGCGACTGTTGAACTCGAAGCGATGGAAGCAACTCAGAGCGTGGAAGCTACAGCAGAACCCATTGTGCGAGCTATGCCAAGAGGAAGGATTCGTGCGGAGTGCCATAGACATTCATCATAAGACACCAGTCGAGTCAGCCAAGACACCTCGCGAGATGGAAGCCTTATGCTTCAATCCATCGAACCTTCAGGCTCTGTGCATCTCATGCCATGCTCGCATCCATCGTGAAGGGCAGAGCCACACCAAGGCTGCACACCAACAGCGGGAAGACGAGCGACTGGCAAGATGGATCGAGAAGCATGAGCGCAAGTCATAACCCCCGGGGCCTGTTTTTATCCGATGGCCTTCAGACTCCGAAATCCACTTGCCCTCCTCTCCGTCGGACAGGGTATTTTTAGGGTAGCGTTTTTTCCTACGCTACACTTTAGGCTATCATGGAACATGCCAACTACATGTAAAACTGTACCACCAATAGAACATTATTTACCACTTAAAACAGAAAAACAATGCCGCGACGTAACATCACCATGATTCAGTTACCACCTACGCAGCCCGACTGCTGCGCAGAATGCCCGCTGCTCGGACTGGTACCAAAGACGGTGGTCCGACCAAAGAATTCAAAAGAGACCCACGTTTGCATGGGAACGATGGAAGCCCTCACCAAGCGTGGTACCACCGTGCGAGCGTCTACCAAAGACGTGAACCATCCCTGGCACCGTCCGTGCGACAAGCGATGGGACGCATGGATGCAACTGCCAGGGCGACAGCTGGGCGTGGGCGTCCAAGTATATAACGAGTGTCGCATTCCCTACGAATGCACACTACAACTTCAAATCAAATTTCACAGATAACAAATGGCAAAATCAAAAACTACTCAGGACTATATCGCTGAGCTGAAGACCTCCATCGAGCAAAAGACGGAATCCGGATTCGACCCGTGGCTCATGCCCATGCTCAGAGCCACCGCCATGAATATGGTCATCCTGGACAAGATGCAGGAGCAACTGGAGAATGAGAACATTACCAACTCGATGACCGGCTCGATGGGACAACAGAAGATAGATGTCCATCCCCTACTCGACAAGTACGACAAGATGCAGAACACGCTGGTCCGCCAGTTCGAGGCTCTGGGACTGACCGCCAAAGGCAAGGCCGGAGCAGCTGGTGGCGGTGACGGTGATGATGACGACCCCATCATAAAAATGCTTTCAAACAAATAATGAACTATGACACCAGAAGAGAAACAGCAAGCGCATGATATACTTGTCAAGCGAGCAATAGGAGAATGGGACGACGGCAGCATCGGAATGATGGCATCATTGCAAGCCATTGATCCAAGGCTCGCAGAGTATTTCTTTGGCATTGTCGAGCATCCAGAACTGCACAATGGCTACGAAATCCTGTGTGCCGTAAAATTTCTACGGCTACTCAGAACCTATGAGTTCAACGAACGGAAGGTGCAGCAGATCATCCGACTGCGTGAGGGCGAGTGGACTCAGGATGAGCGCGGACGCTGGAAGCATGTACGTGGTGGAATCAAATGTCCTGGAACGGACACGGCCCACGTGTATAGGTGGCAACCGTTCCAGGTGTTCGTGCTGGCGAGCGTATTCGGATTCCACACTTGGTTTAATACCGAAGTTAGAGCCATTGACAAGCCATCATTACTGCTGACGGAGCGCGAACGGGAGGACGGCATGGTGGAGGACTTCCGCCGGTTGTGCAACTACTTCGTGCTGTATACTCCCCGTAAGACGGACAAGACGGGCATGAGTGCCTACATCCAGGTGGTGTTCTTCCTGATGGGCGACTACAACAGTGAAATATACTGCTGTGCCAATGCAGAATTCCAGTCGCGCATTCTATACGGTCGTACCACCTTCATGCTGAACGATGTCGATACCAAGCAGCGATTCGACATGACCTCGAGGAGCATCAAGTGGAAACCCAAGTTCCACGCGGTGCGCAATGCGATGATTATGCCGCTGACAGCTGGAGGAAAGACGAAGGATGGTCCGTTTGCTGAGCTGGTGAACTGGGACGAGCTTGGTAGCAGCCCCTACACCAACGGAAAAAGCGACATGATGAATCTGGTGAACGTGATGCGATCCTCAATGGGACCACGCCGTGAAGGACTGACTTTTGGTACCACCACGGCTGGCACCATTCAGTCTGGGCCATTCATCGACATGCTGCAGGGATTGCACGACAATCTGATGATGGAGTTGAAATACGAAACGGGTGAGGAAAAGCCCACTCTGAGCAATGACCGCCAACTGTGCCTATTACTGGAGCCTGACGATTGGGAGAAGTACGACGAACAGAAGCTGCTGACCGACAAGGCCATCCGCATGAAAATCAATCCCATGCTGGGCATCACCTGTCAACACCAGTTCTATGAAGACTCCATCGCAGACATGTACAACGGCAAGATGACTCGCGGTGAGCTGTTCTCGAAGCTGTTCAACGTCTATGCATCGAACACCACCAAGGATTGGCTGAAGCCGGAAGACATCCGCCCGCTGCAACAGCCGTGGACCATGCGGGCAAACATTCCCACCCCGCGATGCATTGACGAATGTCTGGACATATACGGATGGATAGTGTTCTGTGGCATGGACTTCTCGAAGGGCGACGACTTGAACGGTACCAGCTACCTGGCATATAACACCCAGACGGGCGACTTCTTTGCGGACATGGACTCATACATGAGCGAAGAGGCGGTGAACGCCAGTCCCATCCGCGAGCTGCTATTGCGATGGGCCAAGGACGGGTGGCTGCACATTGTGCCTGGTAAGACCTTCGACCCATCATGGCCCGTGAACCGCATTGTCCAGCTGAATGGCGATCCACGGCAACCGGGTGTTGACTTTTTGGGATTCGGTTATGATCCTTTCAACGCCAAGAACGTGGTGAACGCACTGAGCCAGTGGGTATTCGACATCGGTAAAGACCCCAAGCAGCTGATATTGCCCGTCCGTCAGAACTTTGCCACCTACAGCCCAGCGGTGAAAGAGTTCGACTACATGGTGAAGCGAAGTCGTGATGACGGTATGGGCCATCGCATCCCAGACCCCATGATTCACTTCTCAGAGAATCCGCTATGGCCGTGGGAGTTTGGCAACGTCATGCTACAGGAGTCGAACGACGGCATGGAGAACCTGAAGCCCGTGAAGCGCGAGGCTAATGGAAAAGTAGATAACATACAGATGCTGCTTTCTGCACTCATATTGTACGATGCAGCCGAAATTCAAATCAACAAATAATAAAAGGAACTATGAAACTGATTGTAAACAAGAGCGCACTGGAGGATTGCGTAAAAAACATCTGCAAAGTAATTAACACGAAGAATGCATTGCCCATCCTGGGCGACATCCTGTTCGAAGTGAATCAAAAGGCGAAGACAGCACACCTGACGGCTTCCGACTCTGAAGTGACGCTGACCTACGAGGTCGTACTGGAGGAATGTGAGGGAGAAGGCCGTTTCTGTGTTGGCGCCAAGACACTGGCAGCTATGATATCCAACGTGACAGAACAGCCGGTGACCATCACAGCCACTACAGAGAGCGACAATGTGTTCACCATGACCTACGAAGACGGTTCCGCCTTCTGTCCGATAGACAATGCTGACGAATACCCCATGCCTGGTGCGGAGGTGTATAACGAGATGCTGGAGCAGATAGACGGATCAATGCTGTGCAACGCGCTAAAGAGATCGCTATTTGCAATAGCCAACGACACATTAAGACCAGTAATGAATGGCGTAAACTTTGCACTCAATGACGGATACCTGGACATTGTGGTCACCAACGGTCACATGATGCTCAAGACGCATCAATCACTCGACAACAAGGTAGAGGTGAGCCGATGCGGTTCGTTTGTCATGCCTAAGAAGGTGGCCAAGCTGGTAACGGATGTTGCAGACAGCAGCGACGTGTTAGAAATCGGATGGAATGATAGCCAGGCACACATCTATAAGGCAGGATGTGACATCACTTTCCGTCTTATCGAAGGTAAATATCCCAACTACAACGCTATCATCCCTAAGCAGCCCGATCACGAGGTGGCATGCCAGCGCACCGCCCTACTGTCAGCACTGAAGGCCGTGGCACCGTTTGCTCCGGAATCGTCACAGCTGCTGAAGCTGACGTTCAGTAACGATAAACTGGAGGTTAGTGGAGAGGACTACGACTTTGGCCAGGGTGCCACGAAGAGCATTGAAATAGAGAGCTACGATGCTGAAGACCTTTCAATGTCCATTGGTCTGAAGTCATCGAGCATTATTGGAATGCTCTCCAAACTGAATACCTTCGAGGTGATACTGTATTTCAACTCACCCGACAAACCTGTAGTCATAGAACCCATCGACGAAAGCGACAACAAAAAGGAATGGATTACAGGACTTATCATGCCGATGTTGATTAACGACTAAACGCCGACCACCATGCCAACAATATACTATGACGAAAGCAGTCGCGGGTACCACGGGAACGCAGGGCGAACACCCTACACCCGTGGTCGCTGGGTGGGCGAGAAGACGGTGAACGGCAAGCGCATCCGGATGAGAAGCACAGACTATGACAAGGTGTTGGCATGGATGAATGGTGAGAAAGCGGTGCGCAAGGGATTGCCCCTGAAGGGACTGCCCAACTACACCATCGACATAGAACGGCGTGAGGTGTACGGACGTGGCGGTATAGTGAAGAAAGGGCGAACGGAAAGACACATGGTGACCTACGTCATTCACAAAGATGGCGTGAAACACCATGTTTCGTTCAACCGACTGGCCTATGCAGCCCTGCACGATCTGGACGTGCTGATGATACCCAGCGACCTTGCTGTTGAAGAGCGCGACGGTGAATATGTGCTGACCTACCTGGGCGACATGTTCAGCAAGCGATGGCAACAGCAGCGCACGAAGCGTCGCAGCGTGATAGCCAACACGCTGAGCAAGCGCAAGCACGAAATAGAGATACTGGAGCGTTACTATAGGACGCTCGACACCACAGAGCTGGTGACGTATGCCACCCAGCAGTGTTTCGATAGTGTGGTGCGCAACGTCATGAATGACCGGTGCTGCACCCTTCAGCATGCCAAAGACGTAGTGCTGGAAGCCACAGAGCTGTTTCTGCATCGGGTAACTGAACAGGACGTTCCCGTCATCGACATCTCATGCACCATTCGCAGTCTGTGCGCACAGACACTGAAAAACAACCGAAAGAACAAAATGTACAATGACAATTTAAAGATTATAGAGCTATGACACTCAACGAGATTTTTAACAGATTCGGGGGGGGTAGAATATACAACACACCCATTGCGGTGGTTGGCGAACTGGTGAACCAAAACGGCGGGCAGATGACTATCATAAATCCGTCGTTTGGCGAAGTGCACGAACCAACGCATCGAGTAAAGCGACAACACTGGAAGCGGTTGTGGCGGTTGCCGTTTGGCATTTACCTGACGCTGAGTAATTGTCGCACAAAATTGCGGTTGCCATCGAGCGACCACGAATGCAATCAGAAGTTCCAGATACGGCGACGCGACATCAAGCGACGCATGTACGAAGAACAGCAGGGTATTTGCCCTCATTGCGGAAAACACTTCGAATTTCAGTGGATGGAGTTACACCACATATTGCCTTGGGGCAGATTTCCAGAACTGCGAGAGCGTAAAGACAACTACCTCTGCCTGTGTCACGATTGCCACAAAGACATACACATGGACCCGTATCTGAACATCCGACTGATAGAGGCGAAGGCAAAAGAATACGGAATAGATTTAAAAGAATATTACAACTATAACAATACCTATGCCGACAAGTGAAGTATTTAACGTGGATTGTATGGAGTACATGCGAACCCTGCCCGACAAGGCTTTCCAGTTGGCCATTGCTGACCCGCCCTATGGAATTAACGCTCCAAAGACGGGAATGGGTTCCGGATATTCAGACGGGCATTATACTCCGACCAAGCGACTGAATGGCGGTGCGGGAAAACTGAAAAACCGAGTGTTAAACCAATCAAATTGCGAATGGGACAGCAAACCACCGACAAAGGAATTCTTCGATGAATTATTTCGGGTATGTGAAAATGTTATCATTTGGGGAGGAAACTACTTCGACTTACCACCGACACGATGTGTCATTGCATGGGATAAGGTACAACCGTGGGAAAACTTTTCACAGATTGAATTAGCGTGGACGTCATTTGATAAACCCGCTAAGTTATACCGACAGATCAATGGAGGTGCAAATGGCGAACGAAAGATACATCCGACTCAGAAGCCAGTCGAACTATACGCCTATTGTCTGCAGATATTTGCCAAACCAAACGGGGGGGGTATCTTTGACCCAATGATGGGCAGTCAGTCCAGTCGAATAGCAGCCTACAAAATGGGATTCGACTTTGTAGGATGCGAGCTCGACAAAGAATACTTCGACAAGGGATGTGAGCGATTCGCACGGGAATGCATGGGCGAAGTGAAAACCAAAGAGGGTCACATCATCAAGCAACAATCATTATTTGAACTATGAAAGTACCACCGATAAAGAAGGATGAAACACTTGCCATGTGGCGAGAGAGGTTGGCGCGTGAACTCAATTTGGACGAGAAAACGCAGGAACTAATTCGAGAGGTGAGCATCACGTCGTACATCCACGGCACCAATGACATCATCGACACGCTGAAGAAGGAGGGCAGGCTATGAGTTACGGTGAACTAACATTGCCCCCAGTATGGACGGGTATCAATAAGCAGACGGGGCGATTCCTCAAAGGTCATGTGCCTGCCAACAAGGGCAAGAAATGGAGCGACTACATGAGCAAACGAGCCATGAAACGAGCGGCAAAAGGCTGGGCTAACCTCGACAAGCACCGCAACAAGAACGGACGGTCGGACTTGGCAGGTCGTTGCCGCAAGCAGGTGGTGGCGGTCACGGATGACGGGCGTTGGTATCACTTCGGCTATGTCGGAGCAGCAGCCCAATGGTTGCAAGACCGTTTGGGGATCTCTTGCAATAGTGAGAACCTCGGACGCTGTTGCCGTTGTAATCAGGCCAAGAAGGTTTGCAAGCACGATTGGCGACCAGGTCAGGCGAAGGGTGCAAGTCGCATCAACACCGACCACAAGTATATGGGCATCCGCTTCTACTTCGAGAGTGACAACGTATGGACTACGAAGATAAATAAACAATAACGACAAACGACAATGAAAGTAACGAAGTTACAATGGAAATCATGAAAGAATTACGAAGAATCAAATTTACAGGCAAGAACCTGAACGATGTCTTTGCCCTACCTTGCGTGCATAAGATCATCAAGATAATAGATACACCACAGCTCGTTCTGGAGACTCGCATGATGGCGGTCCCGACATTAACAAGAACAGCACGTCCAGGCGACGAGCTCGTGGAATATGATGACGGACTATGGGAAATAGAAAGGAACGAATCATGATTCCAAAATTAGACCTATTTCATCAGCTGGCGGCAAAAACTCCAGAAGGATTCGTGGCCATCACCTGCTACACATTCGAGCCTGTACAGACAAATGTCTATACACCCCAGGGTGAATGGTGTGGATGCAGCGGTGCGATCAATGAGCTGACGCTGCAGGCGGACATCAGGCACATCGTTAAAAACAGAATGGACTATGAGCAACGACAGAATTAAACAATGGAAACCGTTCCTGTACCGATACATGGGCGTGGACGGGAATCGACAGGAAGTGACGTTCACCTGTCCTACATGTGGCGGTCACAACTGCGAGAAGCTGGACGAACTGGACCACGACGTGTTCTGGAGTGGTCACTACCGATGCACGGACTGTGGAGAGACCAAGGAAAATGGCAATGCGCTCTGTTTTTATTCGAACGCATTCGTCAATAAGGAGATGAAACCGGAACCCGTACAGCTATCGCTATGGAACGACTGAAACCATACATGAAACCGCTGCAAGATCATGAGCGACCAGAACCATGCCGTAAGTGCAAGCACCGCCACATGCTCAGATGGTTGCTGCATGTACCATTCTGCGAACACGCCAGTTACACATGCCTGCATCGCACAAAGCCATGCACAGAGTTTGAATACGACTACGGTACACAGCTATCGCTCTTCTGACCACGAATTAAACGAATAACGAATTTATGATAGACATGAAAGTAGATGACCTCATTGCCATGCTTGAACCATATAGAGGCAAAGAGGTTTATATCAAATGCGCATATCATAACCTTGACATCAAGGAAGTGAAAGTTGAACGATACTCACACGCTGGCGATTACACACACAAGATATATGAACGTGTGCAAATCGTACCAGATAGCGGGGATATGTTCGACATATTCTACGATGATTAACGAATTGAACGAATTAAACGAATTATGACAGACAAACAACGAGAAGCCACAAAGATTGTGCTTCAGCAATGCTCGGAAGGGCATTTGGATGCAGACGAAGTTCTGACCATCATTGACTCGATTGTTGGCGAACCGCCACAAGTGCAGTACGTGCCGTGCCCAGGTACGACACCAAACCCAACGTGGCCGATTGGTCCCGTCGTAACTTACGGCGGCAATACTGGCGATCCTTCGATTATGGACCAATTCAGAGTATTAGGAAAGCAGGAGGGCGAGAAATGAGTGACTTAATGCAAGAATACATCAACAGGGGTATGCACGAATTGGCGAAGAAAGAGCGCGAGGGCATCGAGTACATTCTTCGCAATCTGATAGACAACCCCATCACGGGTGACATCACCATCGAGAAACTGATGGAACGCAACATCATCAGCTTCGTGTACGACAAGCATCTGCCACCCACGGAAATGGAAGAGCAGGGTAATAAGATGGTGTTCACCATCCACTCTGACTTCTTCGGCATACGACAAGGCGCGTACATCGTCAGACCAAACGGCGAGCGCGTCGAAATCGACTATCAAGTGCTGGCGAATACCCGTCAGGACTTCATCGACTACTCACGACAAGGAACGTAAGTAAACTACAAACAATAAATTGAACGAATAATATGATAGTAGATACGATGACCCACGAAGAGGTCTATCAGGAACTTGAACGGGAGCGCGAGACGGTGACGACGTGGTGGCGACACCAGCTGAACGACCAGCGGCGACGGGCTCTGAAGTGCACCAGATTCCCGATGCACATCTGGCGGGAATACACCTCGACACGAAAGAACCGCTACGTGTTCTTCAGTCGCGTGTTCGACAAGCGGATGAAGACCATCCTGACGGGCGTTGCCGTCATCCGCCACACCAGCGACGGCATGGCGGTATATAACACATGGCTGGGCGACCAGAAACTCATCAGTCCGATGGTGCTGTTGCCCCACATGTGGAAACGGTACTCTGAGCGTGCCAAGGTCGAAAAGCACGGCATCGACCTGCTAAAGCATTACTTTATAAACAACCCGCACGGCAAGGACAGCGACAACCAGCGCGTGGTGGGCCGTTCGGTCAGATGGAACGGTGAGGATCATGTGTCGTGCTGTGTGCCTGATGGCGTGCTGCTGGGTCAGCAGTCGGGACGAATATACATCGTGCGGACGTTCATCACCTACGACATGTGCACCGGCTTGCAGCAGCAGGAGTTCGAGAAACAGCGCGAACAAATCATCAGCGACCGCGAGATGTACGAAAGAGCCAAGCAATTTATATATAAGTAAACAAATATAATAAAAACAGAAAACTATGATTATCGTTAAGACAAAGAACGGAGACCACTTCGTGAACGATAGTGCGCTCATTGAGGTTGCCCACGATAAAGAAAAGGCGATTGTTTTTTGTTATAGAAACAATGGCTGTATTACCACCATTACGGACGTGGAAAGCGTCGTCTATACCAATGCAGACCAGACGGTTAAGTACGAGGACAAAGAATCGAGAGTGGCGGAAATGGAAGCCAATCTGCATGAGCTATCAAAATGGGGAAATAACATGAGAGATAAGTACATGGAACTGGATAAGGAAAACGGAGAACTAAAAGAAGAGGTGAAGAAACTGAAGAACCGTATCGAGACGGAGAAGGATTTAAAAACACCACCACAGAAGATAAGCCTCCGAGCCACCAGCCCGATGGGTAGTGACTGCACCCAGGCATTCGACGTGGACGGATGCGATGGAATGATGGCGAGTGCCTTCATCATGGCTGTCATCAAAAACGATCCATACGTTGAAATCGACTTTAACTGCAATGGTTATAAAATATGGCATTGCTGGTACAAAGACCAGAAAATGGTCGATCAAGTCAAGAACATACCTGAAGACTTCCATTTGATGAAGGTGAAGAGTGCGAAAGCCTGCGGAGGTTATGGACAAATAAGCTACCGCGTTGAGCTGCACTCTTTAGGAGAGTAAACCCATACGGCATTTATGATGGTAAATTGCACACAACCAGGTGCATCCTGAATGCTGGAATTTTTCCATAGAACCGCCATGCCGAATCGGGGATAAGCCATGTTGCACCGTAAGGAACTGGCGGTTTTAACTATTAATTTAAAACTGAAATATTATGATGGACTATCACAATCCGAACGAGCCGTGGTTAAACACCGGCTACGATCCCTACAAAGGAATGACCGAAAAAGAGAGAATAGTGACCGGATGCCTGCAGGGTGCTTCGATGATCCTGTTGATTATCATGGGCCTGGTGCTTTGTTTAATATTCACCGGCTGCACCACGACGAAGTATGTACCCATAGAATCCCAGCATACGGAACACCACTGGCATACCGATTCGGTCTTCCAGCACGACAGCGTATACACGGAGATACAAACAACCATCATGCAGTTGGACTCTGCAGAGATGGCAAAGTACGGCATCCGATTGCAAGCTGCTGAGCGTGCGTGGATGGTGAAATCAAAAGAACTGGAGCGCCAAATCCAGCAGCTGATACAACTCACCCAGGAAAAGGATACCGTACATGACTCCATCCCTGTTCCCTACCCTGTCGAAGTTGTCAAGGAAGTACCCGCACAGCTGACGTGGTGGCAGCGCACCAGGCTGCACCTGTTCAACATGATAGGCATTGCGCTAATATTGATTGTGGTGTTCTACATCGGTAAATGGCATATCACAAGGCTTGGCGGTAAACCCTGACCACATATATGGACGAAGAGTGTAGAACTTTTAAAAAACAGAACAAGTATGAAGAAATTTGTAAGTTTTATCATGATTTGCCTCTATGTGCTGGGCACCATCGGAGGCTTGGGATGGGTACTGTACTCAGAAGGGTATGTAATCGCTGTTGGTGTGGTGGCTGTGGCTTTCATGGCATTTCCTTCGGCTAAGAAGTATTTCAAGGAATTAACAGACTAACGTGTGATGTCCAGAGCAGCAAAAATCATCAGAAACGAAAAGGCTGATGAGCAGCGAACATTCCTGATGTCGCGCATCACGTTTGCCATCTGCTTTTTCGTCTCGGTGGGACTGATAGTAGGCGGTTTTTTTGTCCCACCTATGGGAGTAATTGACGGCTCCGTTCTGACCGCCATTGGTGAGTTATTAATGTTCCCCACCCTGCTTTACGGATACCGGGCCGTTGAGTTGGGTCTGACCATCAAATTCTCTAAAGGGGACGCAACGATAGAAATTAGTAAAGACGACGATTAGATGAATACACCAGTCACTATGCACTTCACTATTGAAGAACTTTGCGCCAGCGATACGGCGAAAAAGAAAGGTATCGCCAACAAACCCAACACACAACAGATGATCAATCTGGTGTACTTGGCAGCATACGTCTTGGAACCATTGCGGGTGGCGATGGGCGAACCCATCAAGATAGGAAGCGGATTCCGGAGCCAGGCATTGAACAAGGAAGTGGGTGGCGTGTGGAACTCGCAGCACACCAAAGGACAGGCTGCAGACCTGTGCATCGACGGTGACCTGAAGAAAGGTAAGAAATGGTTTAACTACATCAAAGACCACCTGCCTTTTGACCAGCTAATCTGGGAACACAACGCGAAAGGCACCTACTGGGTGCACGTCAGCTTCGTATTCCCAGACTTTGGTAAGAACCGCCACCAGGTCATCGACAATCTTTTGAAGAAATGAATTTGTATTATTATATTATTGTTTTAAATAGTGAGTAAATAGCAACTTAGAGTTTTAAAACGGATAATTGCCAGTCGTGAAGACAGGCCGTTATCAACATCTCAAAAACATTTTTCTGATAATTTAAGGTTTTTAAGTTAGTTATGAGGTGCAGCGGCACCTCATTTTTTTTTAATCAAGGTAAACCTACATCGCTTTTATCGCTGAATGGTAAAGAAACGATAAAAGCAAAATCACATGAAATGGTTGACATTAAACGAGATTAAGGACCAACTGCGTATAGAGCGTGACTTCACCCTGGAGGATGATAAGTTGACCGGTTACGGCGAGAGTGCTGAAGAGGTCATACTGGAGATTTGCAACCGTACTTACGACGATTTTATAGACAACTACGGCTGCATCCCCAAACCCATCTGGGAAGCCTCATTGCTGTTGGTCAATTTAAGCTACCAGCAAGGTACGGCTGCAAATTCCCAGCAGATGTACGCCATCCCATACGCCTTCGACATGAAGGTATTGCCGTACATGCGGTTGGGTACCAATACCGATGCTGTGCCCGTCCAGGTGCTTACACTCGGAAGCGATGCGAAGATAGCATTCACCGTGGACCTGCCAGACGACTTGAAGCTGTCGGATGTGGACTTCACCGGCAAGGTGTACAACGCCATGAAGAAGGACGTGAAGATGGACTTCACGAAGGCGGACTGCATCATGATCGAAGACGGCGTTGCCTACGTGGTGCTGGTAGATACCGACACGCTTGGCATTGGTACCTATCTGCTGAAGGTGACAGTACACATCCCGGATACCGACTATCCAACAGGCTACCGTAAGGAGGTGGTAAATATTAACCCGCATGTCAGCGTAAAAGGATGAAAGGACAGGCATACATAGTCATCAGCAGCACCAAAGGCACAGGAAGCCTGGTGAGTGGTATCAGCGGAAAAGCTCTGGCCTTCGATTTCGTGAAAGGCGGTGGACGCAATGCCATGCCACCATCGAAAGGCGACGGTGAGCGATCCCGTGAGTCCGGTCTGATCCACTGGCTGCATGTCACACCCGTTGAGCCCCAGGACCTTGTATGGCTCGTTCCACAGGTAGGCATCGACTATCAGATAGACACGTCAACAAACTTAAAATGGCAAATTAAATAGTATAGATTATGGCTTATGCATCATGGCTCACTCCGAGCAAGACATCAGGCAGCGGCAACGACACCGTGAATGTGACCGCTGCGACTGACAACACGGGACGCAATGCCCGCAGTACAAATATGACATTCAAGGCAGCGAACTGTGCGGACGTCGTCAGACAAGTGACACAGGCCGGTAAGCCTGAGTTTGTAACCATCGAAAGCGCTAAGAGCGTGGATAAGGCTGGCGTGGCCACGCTGACCATCACTGGTACCACGAACTCATCGAAGCTGACCTTCTCGCTGGCCAGCGGTGGCAGTCTGCCATTGACATTGCCCAGCACCTACACCGCCAACAGCGTATCGACGAATAACGGTGCAGCCATCAGCGGCGATCCAGGAGCCACGCAGGAGTTCCCCTTCAGCATTGCCTTCACCAATATTGGTGCCAACCCCACCATCTCTGCACGCAGTGTCCAGCTGATCGTAACCGACAATGCCGGCAACACCGCCACATGTACCATCACCCAGGCTGCTGGTGACGCAACGCTCTCAGTTAGTCCTTCAAGCGTACAGCTCGACTGGAATGCTGCATCCGCTGAGACCTCTGCATCGTTCAGCGTAACCTCTAACACTAACTGGACCATCGAGTAATGGCAAGCATCACGATTCCTTGGAACGACGGACCCGGCAACATTGTCCTGACCTACACAGCTGGTCAGGGCAATGAAACTGTCACCGTGACAAGTGATACGGATTGCATTGACCATGACCGCCAGCAGCGTGTCACCTTTGTCGTCGTTGATGGAGCCATCCGCAATGACGTACAGACAGCCAGTGGTCACCAGATACGCACATCCAGCGGCAACACCATCCGCACGCTGGACAATTCGATGAAGGTGACGGTCATAGTGACCCAGCCTGCCACCACCAAACGACTGCTGGTAACGTGCCAGGATCACACGGTGCGCACAGCCAGCGGAAACATTGTAAGAATCAGTAATTAGTAACTAACCCTTTAATATTAAAGATTATGAACGGAATTTTTGACATTACTCAGAGTGATGCCCAACTTCAGGCCATTCTGAACAAGATTCAGCCGTTGGTTGACACTGGCAGCATCGCCCCCCTTGGCTTCGGCTATGGAGTGTGCGAAACGGCTGGTGCAACAGCAGCAAAGACGGTCAGCATGACCAACACCGTATTGACTCCCGGTGGCGTGATTGCTGTCAACTTCCAGAACGCTTTCACGGCTTCAAGCCCAACGCTGAGCGTGAACGGTTCGACGGCAAAGCCCATCAAGCTCTACGGCAACGCCATGCCGATGGGTAAGGTCCACAACAACACCATCCTGGTGATGGTCTATGACGGAACACAGTTCAACGTCATCGGCATTCTCTCGCAGACTGCTGCAGCACCATCAGGATTTGTTGATCTGGCATTGCCTTCAGGCATTTTGTGGTGCGAGCACAACATCGGTGCAGCCTCTCCTTACGAACACGGACTATACTTCAGCTGGGGTAACGTCATCGGCCATGTCGAAGGCAGCGGCTACGACTTCAGCGATGCCGTCTATGCAGAGACACCAGGTGCAACGTTGACAGGTAATATTCCCGTGAACGGTACCTACGATCTCGCCCGTCACAACATGGGTGCCCCCTGTCGCCTCCCAACCGCGGGTGAGTTCCAGGAGCTGAACAGCAACTGTGACTCAGAGTGGACCGATGAGGACGGAGTGGCTGGACGCCGTTTCACCTCTCGCATCAATGGAAACTCTATTTTCTTCCCCGCGTCAGGCTACTACAATGGTACTTCGCTCTACAACCGCGGTTCGTGCGGCTACTATTGGAGTTCGTCATACCAATCGGCGACGGGCGCATACAACTTGTACTTCCTTTCGAGTAATGTGAATCCAGCGAACAACGGCCACCGGCGCTATGGTTTTACGGCGAGGGCTGTTCAGTAATGCCCTGCACTCATTTTTGCGCTTTGAGACACAAACCAGACGCGGCCACAAGCCGCGTCGTGGCTCAAAGGGTAAAAATGAATTTCTCCCAAAGACCGATGTGAATGTGTCGGTCTTATAAATCTAAATCTTCGAATATCAATAAACAAAATATTATGTTAATAGTTCCAGCTTTGGAATACGAGAAACAGCGACAGAACCCTGTCGACTGGAATAAGGTTATATTACACAGAGAAGGAAAATTCTACCGTGTATATGAGTGGAGCCTGTGGCTTATCAAGAACTACGTCTGCACGGAAGATTTCCAGAAGCAGCGCGGTGATGACAAGATGCTTTCGGCTAAACGCTACGTCGGTAAGAAGACAGGAGAATATGCCATGTCAGGATTCCCCGTCGAAAGCCTGTCAAAGTACATCCCCGAATATCAGACAGTACGTCCGATGGAAGGCGGTGACGATCTGGAGGTGACCATCAACCTGCCATTATGTGGCGATGAGACCTACGAAGCACTGTTTGCAGCGTTCAACGAATGGAAGCAGAAGCTGGAGATGTACGAGCCGGATGAGAAGAAGGGAGGCAAGGGCAAGGAAATAAAACCACGCGGTGGCGCCTTTGCTATCGTTCAAAAGCTATTGGCTTATCCCGTTGAGAAGAAATCGTCAGCGGAGAATGTAGAATTTATCAGCGAGCTCAAAGAGCTGGCTGCTGAGCTATTATAAACCGTTGTTTATTTTATTGTTTGCAGGCTGTTCAGGGCAATTACATAGGCTATCCGTCAGGCTCGCATTGCGGATGCGTGCAGGAAAGAAAACAGTGACCGCCAGTGGCTTTCAATGTTCAAGGATTCTGCTGGAGATTGGTCCGAAAGGTGGTAGCCGTTAAGTTGGATTTTTCTTCCCCGCGTCAGGCAACTACAATGGTACTTCGCTCAACAACCGCGGTTCGAACGGCAACTATTGGAGTTCGTCATACATATCGGCGACGAACGCATACAACTTGAACTTCAATTCGAGTAATGTGAATCCAGCGAACAACAACAACCGGCGCTATGGTTTTACGGCGAGGGCTGTTCAGCATTTACCAGGTGCAACCCATAACAACAAGAATAACAACGTGAGGACCCCACAGATGAAGCGCAAGGACGATATGGCAATGAAGTTGACAAGAGAGCAACTGATGATAGACTTGTATGCGGCATGGCATATGGCACGCCGTCACAAAGTGACGAAGCACTATGTGCGGGTGTTTGATCGCCACACAGACCGCAACATCGAGGCTATCTGCAATGCACTCTACACACGCGACTATCACCCAGAACCCTCCAGCTGCTTCATCGTGGACCGTCCGAAAAAGCGCGAAGTGTTTGCAGCACAATTCGCAGATCGTGTGGTACACCACTATTACTACAACCAGACCCATCGAATCTATGAACGCACATTCATTGAAGACTCTTACAGCTGTATCCAGGGCCGTGGAACCCATTATGGCATCGAGCGACTGAAACAGCATATCAAGACCGAAAGCAACAATTATCAGAAACGCTGCTGGGTGATGTCACTTGACATCCGTGGATATTTCATGCACATAGACCGCAAAACCCTGTTGGATATTGCCGTCGGAACACTGCGGAAGATGGCATCGCATAAGGTAGGACCAGGCAGTACGCAGACATGGGGCGACCTGACAGATATTGATTTCCTTTGCTGGCTGACTGAGCAGATCGTGATGATAGACCCGAAGACCTCATGCAAGGTGGTTGGCAAGCCGGAAGAGTGGGAAGGACTCGACTACAACAAAAGCCTGTTTCATACGCCAGACGGCTGCGGGTTGCCCATTGGTAACCTGACAAGCCAACTGTTATCAAACGTCTATCTGAACGAGTTTGACCAGTACATGAAACGCGTTCTGAAATGCAAGCATTATGGCCGATATGTCGACGATGCCTATATTGTGTCATGTGACAAGGCTTGGCTGTTATCACTCATAGAACCGATAGATCAATTCCTCAAAGAACGCCTGCATCTTGAAATTCATCGTGGCAAGACACATCTGCATGAAGTACACCACGGTGCAGAATTCCTTGGCGGATATATTCTCCCTGGACGTACCTATATGAGCCACCCAGCCGTGAGACGATTGCGCCAGAATGTTGATAACCTGAAAGGCTGTGGTCCCGCCAAGCTTTATCGCAGCATCAACTCGATGCTTGGAGTGATGAGCCATTTCGATAACTACCGTCTGAGCCGTGAGCTATTTTGTGTCGAGCCATTCCTGAAACACGGACATTTCAGCGAAGACATGACACACTATTATCTAAATCGGAAAACACAGTAAACCTACAACCCAAAATCACCCGCTTGTTAGAACATGTTTAATTTAACAAGCAAAATCATGGCAAAAAACAAGTATTGCGGAACATCGGCTGATTATCAGCCCGTGAGCGAAGACCAGAGCCGCGTGGTCGTAATGTATGGTCTGAAAGAAGATGGCGAGATGGCTGAATGGTACCAGCTCGACTTCTACAAGAAACAGGGCAAGCCCAGCTTTGACCAGGTGAAGGCAGCTGTCATTGCCGACATCAACGAGCGCATCACTGAGCAGATCGTTGGAGGCATGACCTTCGAGGAGAAACCCGTGTGGCTCTCTATCGAGAATCAGATCAACTTCACAACAGCTTCTGCACCTTGCCGTCTGAAGCTCGGAGAGGAAGAGGACGGAACACCCGTCTATCATGAGTTCGAGACCAAGGCAGCGCTGAAGGCATTCAACGACGCATGCCTGGCATGGAAAAACGAGTGCCTGGAAGCCGGACGTGCTGAGAAGGAGAGCATCGACTGGACACCATACGCAGAAGCACTGCAGCCAGTAACCGAATAAAACCACACCACTATGGCAACAGTAAAAGGACAGAACCTCAGAATCTTCGTGGGCAACCGTGCCATTGCCGCTGCCTTGGAGTGTCAGCTACAGTTGCGACTGAACGTAACACCTTACTCTACCAAGGACGATGAGGACGCATTCACCAAGAACCGTGCAGTCAATCTGCAATGGAGCGTGACAGCCGACGCGGTTGTCACGGACGACCAGGAGCTGGACGCCATTGGTGCTGCTGAACTGAACGACCTTGTAGGGCAGACTCTCCGAATACAACTGAGTACAGCCAACGGCGAGAAGAACCGCGAGCTACAGGAACAGCTGCTGGCCGGTGATGCCATCCTAAGCGACGTGCAGATAACTGCACAGAACCGCCAACGCACCACCTACCAGGTAACGCTGACCGGAAAAAAGAATGCGCTCATCGATCTGCGCTACATCATCACCTCTGACGAGCACTACATCCGCACATCGGATGGCAACCTCATGATGGCAGCACACGAAGAAACAGAATAAACGATTATGACGACAGGATTCAACTCAGGAATGCGTAACCACCGCGTGACGATCCTCAATAAGGTGTCACCATCGGAGAAGGCCTTCGGCGAGAAGACCGGTTATAAGCGTGACGGCTCGCTATGGTCATCGTATGAGTTCTCGAAAGGTACCAAGGCACTCCGAGATGGTGCCCTGGATGCTTACGATTCCGTAATATTCCGCATGAACTTCAGCGCGAACGTTACCATCACCCGCGAGAGCCTGATCGAGTGCCAGGGGAAAATCTACCAGGTGCAAAGCCTGAATGAAGACCATATGGAAAACAAGATCATCATCCGGGCAACCGAGATGACCACACAGGTGAACATCGTACCCAAGCCGGAACCGGAGCCATCATCGAGCGAGATTTAGGAACAACTAACCCCAGAAAGAAATGAGAAAAAACAGACGAGTAGCAATCGTGCACTTCAACACGCCGGAGTTGACGGAAGCTGCCATCCTTTCGCTTCGCAAGCATGGCGGAGAGAAGTACAACGTGACGGTGTTCGATAACTCAGACATCCGCCCGTTTATCAAGCGAATGGAAGGCGTGCAGGTTATTGACAACACCAAAGGACAGGTGATTGACTTCGATAAGGAGCTGGAGAAATTCCCGCACCGCTTCGGAACGTTCAACAACTTTGCCAGCGATAAGCATATGATGTCCATCGAGAAATTATGGGATATGCTTCCAGACGGCTTCCTGCTGATGGATTCAGACGTGCTGATTAAGGACTCAGTGGACTTTATGTTCGACTATCCAGAGCACTGTGTGGTTGGCCACATCCAGGAACCACAGCCTGGCAACCGATTCGGCATAGGCAGGCTGGTTCCAATGCTGTGTTATTTCAACGTACCGTTGATTAAAAAGTGCGGTTTACGATATTTCGATCCAGAGAAAGCGTGGATGCTCTTCGACGGCGGAAAAGAAAACCGCAACAACTGGTATGATACCGGAGCAGCCTTCCTGGAACAGATACGCGAACACAAAAACGGAGCGCGAGGCCTGAAGATAGACATCCGTCCGCTGATGATACATCTGAAAAGCGGATCGTGGCGTAACAACGACCTATACAATTCTATCTGCTGGCTGATGGATAACGTCAAGCTGTGGAAACCAGAGCAATGGGTACGACCTGACAGCGACAAAGTGGCTTTGGTAGCCATTGGTAGGCTGGAAAACAAATACGCCAAGGAGTTTGTGCAGCACCATCTGAAGCTGGGCTTCGATGGCATACTCATATACGATAACAACCACAAGGGCGAGGAGCATTTTGAAAAGGTGCTAAAGACTGAGATAGACAAGGGCCTGGTGGAGATCGTAGACTGGCGAGGACGTGAGCACCAGCAGAATGGCGCATACCGCGATGCATACTATCGCATCGGTCAGTATTGTCAATGGATTGCCTTCTTCGACTTTGATGAGCTGCTGCATCTGGAAGATGGAAAGAACATCAAGGAAGTGTTGGCCGGAAAGAATGCCGAAGTGGTGACAGTAAACTGGGAGAACTACGGCGACTCTGGACTGGTGAAGGCTTCTGCCAAGAAAATGGCTACAAGATTCACTACACCATGCAATCCATCTATCAGCGTGAAAGACGCAAACCACCCCGACAACTACCATGTCAAGTCGATAGTACGTGGCGGTCTTCCATTCGCTATCTGGAAGAATCCCCATTGTCCTATCGTTGCCGGAAACTATGAAACCATCGAGGGCAAGCCATCAAAGCTCAGTCCATTTCATACACCCGACTACTCTGTAGCACGCATACGCCATTATGTGACCAAAACCATTGAGGAGTGGATGATACTGAAGGTGCGTCGTGGCGAAGGTTGCAGCCCACAGAACACGGAGAAACTACGAGCCAATCCAGAAGAGATATTCTTCCAGTATAACGAGCGCACACCTGAAAAGGAGGAATGGCTGAAGAAAAACGGATTCACTGAGTAAACCCCTGTCACAATTTTGAACGAATATAAAACAGAAACAAATATGGAATTATTCGGTAGTAATATTTTCGGATTTGGACGAAAGCGCGAGGTGCAGGCCCCAGGAGTACCGACAAGCACCGCACCAACACCGCCACCAGCACCCAAGGGTGGCAACTGGGAGGCAAATGTTGTCCGCCCATATGGTCGCTCGTCGCTACTCATTCCCACATGGACACGCTGCGTGCAGCTCATCATGCAGACGATGGGCCAAATGGTCACTCAGTACCAGCGTATGAATGGAGATGGTGGCAACTTCATCGAAGACCGCTACGGCAAGAACGGCTTGCTGAACTACTTGCTCCAGGTGCGTCCGAACCCGCTGATGACGGCTTCGCAGATGCAGGAGCAAATCGAGTACCGCAAAATCTACTACGGCAACGCCTACGTGTACATCGAGCGTGGTTTCGATGGCTATCCTATCAACCTGTGGCTGTGTACAGGTGGCGGATACGACCCACTGAGCAACACCTACAATCTGGTGTACAACTCAGATCGCGGTCCCCGCATGATGGTAGAATGTGATGCCCGTGACGTACTGCACTTCAAAAATGTTTTCCTCACAGAAGATATGTACAGGGGAATCCCCACCATCGACTATGCGTTCAAGGCTCTCACCATTGCAGCCACCGGTGACGAACAAGCCCTTCAGGACATGGCCAAGGGCGGAAAGCACAAGGTGCTGATCCAGGAACAGCAGTCGCCCACCCTCGGAACCCGTGGACGTGCCAACCAGCAAGAGCTCCGAAAGATGAAGGAAGAGTTCGCCCAGGACTGGATGTCCAACGATGTGGCTATCCTGGATAACATTGCCGATGCGAAGATCATCAGCCAGACCGCCCAACAGCTCCAGCTGCTTGAACAGCGTGGCTACAGCGACGAAGCCCTGTGCAGACTGATGGGCGTGCCCAAGATCATTGCCATCGTGGGTGATGGTGGCGGCAACTACCGTATGCCGGAGCATGCCACACAGGAATTCCTATTGCGCACCATCCAGCCCAGAATCCGTGAGCACGAAGATGAGCTGAACAGCAAACTCCTTTCACCTGGTGATTTCGGAAAACGCAGAATCCATGTCTGTGAGCTGGCCTTGAAACGTCTCGATGCGAAGGGACAGGCAGAGATCGACAAGCTGCACCTCGAAAGCGGCTGGAGTGTCAACGAAATCCGCTCACAGTACGACTTGCCCAACATCCCCGACGGCGACGACCACTACGTCTCGATGAACCTGGGCGTGGTAGGCTCTCAGAAACTCACAGAGGGAACGCTGGCGGACGTCCGGTAAACCCAGAACCCAAAAATAACGGTAATACAGAAACCAATCAAGAATAAGAAATGGATGCAAAGAAACGAGAAATCAGAACCATTGACTGCCAGTTGGCCGTTAGAGAGCAGACTGAAGGTCAGGAGGGCGAGTCTCGCACAATCACCGGCCGTGCCATCGTTTTCAACACTGAGAGCGAAGTGCTCGATGACTGGGGAGAGAGATTCCGCGAAGTGATTCTGCCTGAAGCTGTCACGATGGAGTTCCTGAACACGCAGGATGTCAAGATGAACATGCTGCACGAAAGGGAGCTGACAATCGCTCGCTGCAACAAGGGCGTTGGCTCATTGCGCATGGCAGTTGACGAGCAGGGTGTTACGTTTGAATTCGAGGCACCCAAGTGCGACATCGGCGACCGCTGTCTGGAGATGGTCCGCCGTGGCGACTACTCCGGTTGCTCGTTCGAATTCTACCCAAAGGACTACGAAGTCGATCGCACCAAAGGTGCTGACGGTAAGGATGAAGTGATCATCCGCCACAAGAGCTTCGAGTTCCTTTCGGCTCTCACCATCGGCATGGACCCTGCCTACAAGCAGACCAGTGTCAATGCCCGCGAAATGGATAAGCTGACACCCGAAGGAAAGCGTGAGGCAGAACAGGCCGAGCAGGCCAAGCGCGAGGCTGAGAACAAAGCCTTAGACGAGGCAGCAGCCCGCCAGCGTGAACTTCAGCTGATGCGCATGAAAACGATAATCAACTTTTAATATTAACTTATAACTTTACGATTATGGCAAAAAAGACAAAGGACGAACTCCAAGTTCGTAATCGTGAGATTCAGGACAGACTGTCCGAACTCAACGACCTCGCAGTACGCGAGAAGCGCAACTTCACCGAAGAGGAGAAGCGCGAGTGGGATAACCTCAGCCGTGAGAGCGAGCTGAACATGCGCGAAATCACCGCACAGATGACATCTGAGGAACTGGCCAAGCACCGCGAGGTCGTTTCTAAGGGCGAGCAGCTGCGCGAGTATCTGCGTCAGACCAAGGAGGCAGGTGCAAAGCGTGAGATTTTGTTGTGGCCTGCCGCTGGCAACACCACAGCCAACATCACCGCTTCTGGTGCCATCCAGCTCTCCCTCCACGAGATGATTCCCACCCTGCACGAAGGTCTCGACCTCCCTGCTACTCTGAAGATTGTTACCGGCGTTGAAGGTAACGAGCTTTGGCCTGTTAGCGTCAACGACGTTGAAATGGAAGAGGTCGGTGAGGTAGAGGCACTGAACGATCAGGTACTCGACTTCGCCAACATCACTCCCGTACAGAAGCGCGTCGGCTTGAAGGTGCCTGTTTCTAACATGGCTATCGACAACGCCGCCTTCGACCTGATGGCATTCGTGCAGGCTAAGTTCACCCTGGCACTGCGTAAGTATCTCGCAAAGAAGATGTACTCACAGGCTGCTTGGGACGGAAACAAGGGCCCATTCTCTGGTCTGACCAAGGCTGGCGACATCGAGATTGGTGCAAATGCCTACAAGTCAATCTTGAAGGCTGTAGCCAAGTTCTCTGACAAGGGCTTCTTCGAGGGCGACGTGGTTCTGATCATGGACCGCGAGACCGAGGCCGAGCTGAAGGCTACTCCAAAGATTGCAGGTGCTGCCGGTGGTTTCGTTATCGAGAATGGTCGCTGCGCCGGCTATCCTTACATCGTAACCCACTACCTGAACACCACATTGTCAGGTTCTTCTCTCGTGCCCACCGCAAAGAAGTACATCGGCTTCGGTTACTTCGAGTGGTTTGCACTGCAGCAGCACGGCCAGGTTCGCATGGTAGTTGATCCTGTAACGCTCGCTGACAAGGGTGTAACCCGCGTCATACTGAACACCGCATGGTCAATGACCGACCTCTCAACCCGCATCAATGGCGGTACTCCTGTCACTGACGGTCAGGGCAACACCACCTATCCCACACAGGCATTTGCTCTGTATGAGGTAGTAGAGGGCGAAAGCTCCAGCGAAATCTAAACTCTCTCCGCTCGCCTTCTTTCTGGGACATAGCTCCTCCGTGGGCGTCTCCGATGCAACAGCAAAAGGCTGTACGCCCACGGTTCCCAGATAGTGGTGAGGATATAAGCAAATAAAGTAACAACCCGACGAAGCACTAAGTAAGTGATGGCACAGTTGGAACTCGACGAATTCTTCTTCAATGCTCTGATGACAGATGCAGACCTGGTACTGGCCGTTGGTGGCCGTATCGAGAGCACCTGTTTCGAGGTCAGCCCCGAAGACAAGGACAACACCCAGTTGCCTTGCATCATCGTGACTGACGACGGGCTGACCAATCAGCCCACCGACAAGGACATGGAATGGGAAAGTAGCGAGGACCGCGTGCAAGCCTCAGTGGAAGTGGACGGACGTGACCCCAAGGAGGTCAAGCAGCTCATCCGGATGGTACGCAAGGCCATTGCAAACTATATCACGACGCTGTATGGCAAGGGCGAGGAAATCCCCACCCTGCAGTCCATACAGACCAACGGCGTGGCATGGGACTGGATGAAACCATGTTACCACGAGACCGTCACCTACCAGTGCGACGTCAAAAACGATTAAAGAATATGGGTATTATCAAAGGTCAAAATCTTCGTGTGATGGTTGGCGGCAAGTGCATTGCCATGGCGACCAGCTGTCAGATTCACATTGGAACTCAGCTTGAAGACAGCTCAACCAAGGACTCTACAGGCGACTGGCAGGAGCAGGAGGTGACAGGTCTGAACTGGGATGTTACAACCGATTCTCTGGTTACTCTTGAAGACAACGGCACCAATGGCGAACTGCCACAGGACCTCATGTCGTTGATCATTAACAAGACGAAGGTGCAGCTCACCTTCGACCAGACATCCGGTACCAACAACCGCACTGGTCAGAACGCTGCCATCAAGCGCACCGGTAACGCCTACCTGACGGACTACAACCTGACGGCGCCAAACCGACAGAACTCGACGTTGAACTGCAAGTTCACAGGAA
>Ga0310691_10001443_pt1 | contig 36178 bp, 32 predicted proteins | sample 176DNAGHGlowgp2_FD_203887 | JGI IMG/M metagenome (GOLD analysis project Ga0310691, IMG submission 203887) | Sheep rumen microbial communities from Palmerston North, Manawatu-Wanganui, New Zealand - 1766 DNA GHGlow gp2 (v2) (version 2) | ecosystem: Host-associated > Mammals > Digestive system >... | reverse complement strand
GCTGTCTTCTTAAACATCGTCTTGCTGTTTGATTGATGATGTAAAGGTACAAAAAATATTCCAGAAATCGGCATGAATCAGAGATTTATTTACAATTATAAATGCCTTACTTTTTAAAGTGGACTCAGTAAACATAGGTGCAGCGCACTGCAAGGACCGGCAAGCCGCAGAATCTGCAAGTTGGAACGGCAGTTTGTACAATTCTGCTCCGCGCTGCAGCTCTCTCTTAACGGCTGTAAATCAATAGGTTCGAAAAGGTTCAGTGGGTAAAAAAGATGTTACAAATTTGTTTTTCGGGCGGAAAAGTTTGGTTGATTCGGCGGAAAGACGTAAATTTGCACCCGAAAAGGTAAAAAGGAGGGTTCCGATGCCACGCCAGGCGTTGGGATTCTTTTCTTTTTGACGCCTTATAGTTTCACCCAACATTCAACACTAAACATTCAACAAAAGTTTATGGCATACATGTCACAAGAAGGCTATGACAAGCTCAGAGCCGAAATTAAACGACTGGAAGAAATCGAACGACCGGATGTGATTCGCCAGATTCAGGAGGCCCGCGAGAAGGGTGACCTGTCGGAGAACGCCGAATATGACGCCGCCAAGGAAGCACAAGGTAAGCTCGAAACGAAGATTGCGCAGCTGAAGGCCGAACTGGCCGACGCCAAGATTCTCGATCTGTCCAAGATGCAGACCGACGTTGTGCAGATTCTGTCCAAGGTAAAGATGAAGAACGTCAAGACCGGAATGGTCATGACATACACCCTCGTCAGCGAAGGTGAAGCCAACCTGAAGGAAGGCAAAATCTCGGTCGGCACCCCCATTGCCCAGGGACTGCTCGGCAAGCGTGTGGGCGATGTGGCTCAGATCCGCATCCCCCAGGGAAACATCGAGCTCGAAATCCTCGAAATCGGTGTCTGAACCAGCAACCGCCTGACTCAGCACAACTTCACGGCTGTCCGCGTTTTTCACACTTTTAACTTTTCATTTTTCACTTTTCACTCTTCACTTTTCACTTTCTATCATGGGTATTTTTGCCAAAATCGCTGCCGGAGAAATCCCCAGCTATAAGTGCGCCGAGAACGACGAGTTCTACGCTTTCCTTGACATCAACCCCCTGGCAAAGGGACACACACTGTGCATCCCTCGCCGCGAAGTGGACTACATCTTCGACATGGACGACGACGAACTGGCACGCTTCCAGGTGTTTGCCAAGCACGTAGCCGTAGCCCTGAAGCGCGCATGCCCCTGTGTGAAAGTCGGTCAGGCGGTGCTCGGACTCGAAGTGCCCCACGCCCACATCCACCTCGTGCCCATGCAGAGCGAGAAGGATATGCAGTTCTCCAACCCCAAACTCTCGCTCCCGAGCGAGGAAATGAAAGAAATCGCAGACAAAATCTACGCTGAATTCAAGAAATTATGACTGTCAACATCGTGAAAGTTGGCGGAGGAATCGTTGAGAAAGAAGACACGTTGGGTCAGCTTCTCAACGATTTCGCGCTTTTACAGGGACCTAAAATCCTCGTTCATGGGGGCGGAAGACTCGCCACCACGCTCGCCTCGCAGATGGGCATCGAGACTCAGATGGTAGATGGACGGCGCGTGACCGACGCCCAGATGCTCCGCATCGTCACCATGACCTACGCCGGACTGGTCAACAAACAGGTGGTTGCCCAGCTACAGGCCCGCGGCATCAACGCCCTCGGACTCTGCGGAGCCGACTGCGACATCTTGCGCAGCCACCGACGTTCCCCCCTTCCCATCGACTACGGCTTCGTCGGCGACATCGACCGCTGCAACGCCGCCGCCCTCATCGCCCTGCTGGAGCAGGGCATCACTCCCGTCGTCGCCCCCCTCACCCACGACGGTCAGGGACAATTGCTCAACACCAACGCCGACACCATCGCCTCGGCTGTCGCTACGGGCCTCGCCGCACAGGCCGACGTGACGCTCACCTTCTGCTTCGAACTGGCGGGTGTGCTGCGCGATGCCCACGACGAATCGACCGTCATTCCCCACATCACAGCCGACAGCTTTGCCCAGCTCAAGGCCGACGGCATCGTCCAGGGAGGCATGATTCCTAAACTGGAAAACGCGCTCAACGCCTGCCAGGCAGGTGTCAAGCGCGTGATCATCACCCGTGCCGACCAGCTCAGCCGGCCCGACACTGGGACTGTGGTCACTTACCAGTGAAACTCTTCCGGTACCGGATCATAACCGCTGCCGCCCCAAGGGTGGCAACGCAGGATGCGGCGCACGGCGAGGTAGAATCCTCGCAGTGCACCGTGCTTTTTGATGGCCTCGACGGCATAGGCCGAACAAGTGGGGGTGAAGCGGCACGAGGGGGGCGTGAGCGGCGAGATGCACCGCTGATAAAAGTAGATCGGAGCCAGCAGCAGCCATCGCAAGGCCGCGCCGAGCCAGTGTAAAATCTTCTTCATGACCGGTCCAAACCTTCCTCGATTCGACGTAAAATCTTCCGTACGCTGCCGGTCACACGTTGGCTGTCGCAGCGCTCGTCGCTGATGCAGATGAAGGCCATGTCAACATGTTTCCCTGCGTCGGCGAGCCGCTGCCACAGGGATTGTTTGTTGCGACGGTAAGCCTCGCGCACCTGACGCTTCATGCGGTTGCGGTCAACCGCCAGCTTGAAACGCTTTTTCGGCACGCTGATCAGCACCGACACTGGCACCATGTTCGGGTCGTCCTGTTCCGAAAGCCTGTATATAGCGCGAAGCGGAAATGCTGCCATCGACGCACTTCCGCCTGCAAAGAGTTGGTCTATCAGCTTTTGGCTGCATAGACGTTCTGCTTTCGTGAACGTTTCGCTCATGTATTATGATTTCTTTGTCGAAGTCTTCTTGGTGCTTGCAGCCGTCTTTTTGGCGGCAGGCTTGGCTGCAACTGTCTTGCTTGTGCTGCTCGTTTTCTTGGCCGTGGTCGCTGTCTTCTTCTTGGCAGCCTCCTTCTTCGGTGCGATTTCCTCCTTGCTGTGGTTTTTGATGAAGTCTTCAATCATGGCCGGTACGGAGCGCAGTTCGGCTGTGGGCTTCATATCGACACGCAGACCCGCCTCTTCGGCGGCCTCGATGGTCTTCTGTCCGAGGCAGGCAATGGCGATTGTGCCCTGGTCGAAGTCCGGAAAATTCTTCACCAGTGAGTGAATTCCCTCGGGCGAGAAGAAGACAAGCATGTTGTAGTCGAACGGTTCGCCGGGCTGGAAGTCGTTGCTCACCGTGTAGTACATCACGGCTTCGTCGTGCTTGAGTCCAGCTGCGTCGAGCATATTCTTCATTTCGTCGTTGTGTGCAGACGACTGTGGCACGAAGTAGTTCTCCGTCTTGTGCTTCTCCATGATGGGAATGAGGTCGGGCACACGTCCGGTGAGGGGGAAGAAGACCTTACGCTTGCGGTATTGGACGTACTTTTGAATATACAGTGCCACCTGCTCCGACTTGCAGAAATACTTCATGTCCTCCTTGATGACGACACGCAGTTCCTTGACCAGGGCGAAGAAGTGGTCGATGGCGTGGCGCGAGGTGAAGACGATGGCGGTATGGCCTGGAATCGATACTTTCTGCTGTCGGAAATCCTTCGCCGACATTTTTTCGATTTTAATGAAGGGACGGAACACCATATCGACGCCGTATTTCTCGGCGATGTCGAAGTATGGCGATTTTTCTGTCTGTGGTTTAGGTTGCGAGATGAGGATTTTGGGTGCCATCCGTAGTGCTAAATTATTCCGTTTATTTTGTGGTTAAAAAACGTTAGTGGAGTAGGGGCGAAGTCTGCACGAAATGGTTGATCGCAAAGAGCGGTAGCAATTCGGCGGTGCAAAAGTACAAAAAAATCAGCAGAATGCCATACCTTTTTGTCTGAAAGTGCGCAATCATCTTGAAAAACAGCAATATTTCGTACAAAATGAACATTCCGAGTAAACAATTTGATACATTGGCGAGCGAAAGGTCGGCGTAAAGATAGAGAATGGCGAGTGGGAGCATGAGGGCCAGGAACACCGCAGTGAGGAAAAAATAGGAGCCGAGCCACTTGCGGCTGCGAGTGGGGTCGAAAAACACCCAGTTGACCATCGAGTAGAGCAGGGTCTTCGCTGCCAGCCAGACGAGGGTGGCGCCGCTGAGCAGGGCGCAGAGCAGCCAGGGGGCAGGTGCGTAGCGGAGCAGGCGGGCCTCGGGGGCGAGGGTGTCGGCGGCGATGAGGCTCAGGCTTAGGCTTCCGATGAGCATCGGGATGACGAGGGTGGGCACTTCGCTGGCCGTGGTCTGCTGGGGAACCACCGAGAAGCGACGCTCGGACGAGAAAAAGTCCTTGATCCGGAAGGCCAGATAGTCGAGGTGGCTGCAGATGATGAGCAGCATGACGACCAGCAAGGCGATGACGCCGAATACGACCCACTGCTCCGTCGAGGTTGTCGAGACACGCAACAGTCCGGCAACGTCCGCGTCGGGAAGTTGCCGGCCTTGCAGATACTCGTCCGTCTGTTGGAGGGGAGACGGCGGGAAGTGGGTGAGCAGTGAGTCGTAGTCGAGGGTCATAGGTTGAAGGCCTGGCGGATGGTATCGACGTAGTCGAGCTTTTCCCACGTGAAGAGTTCGACGTCGATGTCGCGGTCGCCGGCATAGCGGTTGTGGAAGTGCTTCGTGACGGTGCGAGGCGTGCGTCCCATGTGTCCGTAAGCGGCAGTTTCGCTGTAGATGGGGTTGCGCAGCTTGAGGCGGTTCTCGATAGCACGGGGCCGCAGGTCGAAGATTTCGTCAATCTTGCGGGCGATCTCGCCGTCGGTCATCTGCACGTGGCTGCGACCGTAGGTGTTGACATAGATGCTGACGGGCTTGGCCACACCGATGGCATAGCTCACCTGGACGAGCATTTCGTCTGCCACACCGGCCGCCACCATGTTTTTGGCGATGTGCCGTGCGGCGTAGGCTGCCGAGCGATCCACCTTCGAGGGGTCTTTGCCCGAGAAAGCACCGCCACCGTGGGCACCCTTTCCGCCGTAGGTATCGACAATGATCTTGCGGCCGGTGAGTCCCGTGTCGCCGTGCGGTCCGCCGATGACAAACTTTCCGGTGGGGTTGACGAAATACTTGATGTTCGTGTCGAAGAGGTTGCGGATGGCCTCGTTCTTGATTTCGCGCAGCACACGGGGCATGAGCACGGTGATGACATCCTGTCGGATTTGTGCCAGCATCTGCTCGTCGGCCTTGTCCTGCGAGAGTTCGAGTGTGGGCTGGATGAAGTCGTCGTGCTGCGTCGAAACGACGATGGTGTCGATGCGCTGTGGGCGTCCGTCGTCGCCGTATTCGATGGTCACCTGGCTCTTGGAGTCGGGGCGCAGGTAGGTCATCACCTTTCCTTCGCGCCGGATGTCGGCGAGCACTTCGAGAATTTTATGACTCAGTGCGAGGGAGAGCGGCATGTAGTTGTCGGTCTCGTTGGTGGCGTAGCCGAACATCATGCCCTGGTCGCCGGCACCCTGGTCTTCGGGTCGCTCGCGTTCGACGCCTCGGTTGATGTCGGCGCTCTGTTCGTGAATGGCGCTGAAGAGTCCGCACGAACTGGCATCGAACTGCAGTTCGGCGCGGGTGTAGCCGATTCGTTTGATGGTTTCGCGAGCCACTTCCTGCAGATCGACGTAGGCTTCGCTCTTCACTTCGCCTGCCACGACGACCTGTCCGGTGGTGACAAGCGTCTCACAAGCCACCTTCGAGTCGCGGTCGTAGGCCAGCAGGTTGTCCAGCACGGCGTCGCTGATCTGGTCGGCCACCTTGTCGGGATGGCCCTCGCTGACGGATTCGGATGTGAATAAGTATCCCATATTCTTTTGTTTGGTGTGAAATGAAATGGAAAATGTCAAATGTCAAAGCGCAGTGAGGCTACTTGACATTTGACATTTGACACCTTCCGATGTGTTCATTTTAGCATTTTTTACCGTGGTTGCAAGCAGCCCAAATCTGTCCACGTTTCTTGATTTCGGCTGCAAAGGTACGGCTTTTTATTCAGACGGCAAAAGGAAAATTCCTATTTTTTTTGTCTGTGCCTGTCCGTTCGGCGGTCTGGCAGGCCGTGCCGCTGCGTCAGGCTTTGACCAGTGTGCCGATGGGTTCTCCGTCGATCACGCGGCGCAGGTTGCCGACGACGTCCATATTAAATACGTATATGGGCAGGCCGTTCTCGCGACACATGACGGTGGCCGAGAGGTCCATGACGCGCAGCTGGCGGTCGAGCACCTCGTCGTAGGTGATTTCGTCGAACTTCGTGGCGGTCGGGTCTTTCTCGGGGTCAGCCGTATAGACGCCATCGACGCGGGTGCCCTTCAGCATGACGTCGGCTTCGATTTCGATGCCGCGCAGTGACGAACCGGTGTCGGTGGTGAAGTAGGGGCTGCCAGTGCCGCACGACATGATGACCACTTCGCCCTGTTCCAGGGCTTCGATGGCGCGCCATTTGGTGTAGAACTCGCCGATGGGTTCCATGCGGATGGCGGTCAGCACGCGGTTCTTGCAGCCGATGGCGGTGAGTGCGCTGGAGAGTGCGAGCGAGTTGATGACGGTGGCCAGCATGCCCATCTGGTCGCCCTTCACGCGGTCGAAGCCCTTGCCGGCTCCCTGCAGTCCGCGGAAGATGTTTCCGCCGCCGATGACGATGCCGATCTGTACGCCCAGGTCGTGGATTTCTTTCACCTGACGGGCGTAGTCGTTCAGGCGCTCAGGGTCGATGCCGTGTCCTTGTTTGCCCTGCAGGCTTTCGCCGCTGAGCTTGAGTAGTATGCGATTGAATCTTGCCATAATGTTCAGTTGAGGTTGAGGATGAGTTCGACGGGACAGTGGTCGCTGCCGAAGATTTCGTTGTGGATGTTCGCCTCGGCGATTTGTGGTTGCAGGCGTGTGGAGGTGACGAAGTAGTCGATGCGCCAGCCGGCGTTCCGTTCGCGGGCTTTCATCCGGTAGCTCCACCAGGAATAGACGTCGGTGGTGTCGGGGTGCAGATAGCGGAATGTGTCGGTGAATCCGGCGGCGAGCAGGTCGGAGAACTTCTGGCGTTCCTGGTCGGTGAATCCGGCGTTCATGTGGTTCGTCTTCGGATTCTTGAGGTCAATCTCCTGGTGTGCCACGTTCATGTCGCCGCACACGACGACGGGTTTCTGGGCGTCGAGCCGTTGGAGATAGCTGCGGAAGTCGTCTTCCCACGTCATGCGGTAGTCGAGTCGGCGCAGTCCGTCCTGCGAGTTGGGGGTATAGACACAGACGAGGAAGAACTCGGGCATCTCGAGTGTGATGACGCGTCCTTCGTGGTCGTGCTGGTCGATGCCGATGCCATAGCTGACGCTCAGCGGGGTGCGGCGTGTGAAGATGGCAGTGCCGGAGTAGCCCTTCTTGTCGGCGTAGTTCCAGAACGACTGGTAGCCGTCGAACTGCACATCCAGCTGCCCTGCCTGCATTTTTGTTTCCTGCAGGCAGAAGAAGTCGGCGTCGAGCTCGCGGAAGATGTCGGCAAACCCTTTCGCGTAAACGGCCCGCAGGCCGTTTACGTTCCAGGATATCATCTTTATCATATCACTTGACGTATGATGCCCAGTCGGTCAGTCGCATGTCGCCTTCGCGCAGGAAGGTGTCGTGCATGGCCAGGGCGGCTGAGAGTTTGTGGCACGACTGTCCCTTGTCGGCTATCTTGAGGTAGTCCCACAGCAGCTGCTTGTAGTCGGGGTGGGCACAGTTCTCGATGATGGCGTGGGCACGCTCGATGGGCGACTTGCCACGCAGGTCGGCCACACCCTGCTCGGTGACGATGACGTTGACGTCGTGCTCCGTGTGATCGACGTGGCTGCAGAAGGGGACGATGGCGCTGATCATGCCGCCTTTCGCCACGCTGGAGCAGGTGAAGATCGACAGGAAGGCGTTGCGCTCGAAGTCGCCGCTGCCGCCGATGCCGTTCATCATCTTCGTGCCGCAGATCTGGGTGGAGTTGGCGTGGCCGTAGATGTCGACCTCGATGGCGGTGTTGATGGCAATCACGCCCAGGCGACGGATGACTTCGGGGCTGTTCGAGATTTCCGAAGGACGGATGACGAGCTTGTCCTTGAAGAAGTCGATGTCGTCGTAGATGCCTTTCAGATATTCGTTGGTGACGCTGAGCGAGCAGGTCGATGCGCTCTTCACGCGACCGGCGCGCATCAGATCGACGACGGCGTCCTGCAGCACTTCGGTATAGACGTTGAAGGCAGGGATTTCCTCGTTCTGTCCGAGGGCACCGAGAATGGCGTTGGCGGTCGAGCCGACACCGCTCTGGAAGGGGAGGAACGAGGCAGGGATGATGCCGCGGCGCACTTCGCCGAGCAGGAAGTCGGCTACGCGCTCACCGATTTTGTCGGTCACGGGGTCGGCATCCTTGAACGAACGTGCTTCGTCGGGGATGTTGCACTCGACGACTCCGACCACCTTGGCGGGATCGAGCTGCAGGTAGGTCGTGCCGATGCGGTCGTTGGGGTGTACGATGGGGATGGGCTGGCGCTGAGGCGGGTCCTTCGGTTCATAGACATCGTGGATGCCGATCGACTTGGGCGAGTGGAAGGCATTGAGTTCGAGGATGATGCCCTTCTGCGCCAGGCGTGCAGCCGTGGGAGCGATACCGCCGGCAGCGGTGAGGTAAACCTTGCCGTCGGGTTCGATGGCACAGACTTCGAGGATGGCCCAATCGACTTGTCCGAGGAATCCGTAGCGCAGTTCCTGTGCCATCTGGCTGAGGTGGATGTCGTTGTAGGCAATCTCGCCGGCGTTCACCTTCTTGCGGAAGATGCTGTTGGTGGTGTAGGGGGCACGATAGCGGATGGCACCTTCTTCCGAGAGGCATCCGTCGGACGATGCACCGGTCGATGCACCGGTGAACAGCCCTACCTGGAACGGCCGTCCGGCTTCATGTTCGGCATGGGCCATCTTTGCGAGTTCGGCCGTCGTGGCCTTTGGAGTACCTGCGGGCGTAAATCCGCTGAGGGCGATGTTGTCGCCGTGCTTGATGAGAGCCGCAGCTTCGGCGGCTGTGATGCGTGTGAATGACATTTATGTGTAGTTAAATTAAAGATGTGAGCTGAAAAAATCGGGGGTGAAAGGTTCTGAAAACTCTTTCAGGGTGCAAAGTTAGCAATAGTTTTTCAGAATTCCGCACAAATTAGTCTTTTTTGTGCGGAATCAGCGTGTTAACATCACGTTTCAGCCGTCGGAGGGGTGGCTTCGGGTGCGCGGCCCGAAGTGTTAAACAAAACACGGATTTTAACATTTCCGACCCCCGATTTTGTGGGAGAAATTTGGAGGAAATAGAATTTTGGGACAACGAAAAGAACGAAAAAAAACGAAAGAAACGAAAAATTTTGGGTGAGAAGTCCAGAAAATTGAAATGCCGATGGTCGTAGGGGTGGGTTCCCATGCCCGCCCGATCAGGCGAAGCCTGAAAACCGAAAGAAATTGGGATAAAATTTTTGGAGAGGCAGTATTTTAGAAGACAACACGGGACAACAAAGGACAACAAAGGACAACATTTTTCTCAAAAATGAAATCATAAAGTTGTCCCAAGTTGTCCTTCGTTGTCCAATGTTGTCTTCTAAAAAAATCCCCAAAGTGTAGTCTTCTGACTAATAATCCCTTTTTTCCGCTTCGCGAAAAGCATTTTCACGTAACGGATCCCACTTTATTTCATTTTTGTCCGCCGACGGACCGTCGGTTGTCCGCCGTCTGGGTGTCGGCAGAGCGCCGTTTACCCTGTCGTTTGTCCGCCGTCTGAGCGTCGTCAGTCCGCCGTCTGCCGGTCGTCCGAGCGCCGTCTGCCGATAGGTTTGTCCGCCGTCTGCCGATAGGTTTGTCCGCCGTCTGCCGACGCTGCGTCCGCCGACTACCGACACTCCGTCGGCGTACAAACGAAAAATGAAAAGTGAAAAGTGAAAAACGGGTCGGAAATCAACGCGTCGTGGCTGCGATATTTCCAGCCGAGCGGTCGGCCGCTGACTTCTGCGCGATTCTCAGACGACAAAAACCGGAGGCGTTAGTTGACGAAAATGCAACTATCTCCTCCTTGCGGGCAGACCTCTTTTAACATTTCGCCGCAGCTCCGCCCCACGCCAGGGAGCACGGACGTCGCCGACAGCATCACCACAAAAATCACGTCGAAATTGCGTACCCCATGCAATTTTTTCGTCTGTTTTCCTTGCATTTAATGCTGAAAATGACTATCTTTGCCCATAACTAACTGAAAAAGCAATACTGACACTTAAATCAACGACACCATGACAAGACGAATCATTACCTCGCTCCTGCTCCTCTTCTGCCTGAGCATGAGCCTCGCCGCGCAAAGCCTGCAAGGCAGCTGGCGCACCTATTTCGACGACCCCGACAACCCCAACGGCGCGTTCATGTACCTGACGTTCGACAACAACGGCGGCGCACAGTGGAAGATGACCATGCGCATGGAGGATGTCGAGGTGGGGCAGATGGACTTCTCGTTCCACATCAAAGCCACTTATACCCACGCCGACAAGCAGCTCGTCATCCGCTTCGACACGAAGTCCGTGCGCCTGCAAATCGACCGTGTGGCGTGGTCGGGCGAACTGGCACGCGAGTTTTTCGGCAATCCCGAACTCGAAGGACAGGTCAAGCAACTGATGATGAACGAGCTGGAAAAGCAGAAAGACGAATTTGCCAAGAGCTTCCCCACGGAGTGGAACTGCACCATCGTGGACCTGACGGACAACACCCTCATGTTCAACGACGGCACAAAGACCACCACCTGGTCGCGCTTCCGCGAATAGCGGTCGGCCTGCCAAACTGTCGCATACTGTCAGTCGTGAGGCTGACAACTTGTTCCCAACTGCCTCGCGCGCGTACTATTTTGAGATGTATGCTGCGCGGGGCAGTGTGTCTGTGGGCGCTTGGCACAGAGTTTGCACACAATCTGTCGGAATTTATTCATTCATAAAAAAACCAATACATTATGAACATCCAACCATTAGCAGACCGCGTGCTCATTCTCCCCGCACCGGCCGAAGAAAAGACAGTCGGCGGCATCATCATCCCCGACACAGCCAAAGAGAAACCCCTGCAGGGCGAAGTCGTTGCCGCAGGTAAGGGTACGAAAGACGAGGAAATGGTGCTCAAGGTGGGCGACCGCGTCCTCTACGGCAAGTATGCCGGCACCGAACTCGAGTACGAAGGAAACAAATACCTCATCATGCGCCAGAGCGATGTGCTCGCAGTGCTCGGATAAGGTTTCTCCAGTTCCTGTCGTTTTAACTTTTAACTTTTAACTTTTAACTTTTTAATTATGGCTAAAGATATTAAATTCAATATTGAAGCCCGCGAACAACTGAAGCAGGGCGTTGATGAGTTGGCAAATGCCGTCAAGGTGACACTCGGTCCGAAGGGACGTAACGTTATCATCGAAAAGAAGTTTGGTGCACCCCAGATCACGAAGGACGGTGTCACCGTGGCAAAGGAAATAGAACTGGCTGAGCCGTTCCAGAACACTGGTGCCCAGCTCGTCAAGAGTGTGGCATCGAAGACTGGCGACGACGCCGGTGACGGTACGACCACAGCCACCGTGCTGGCACAGAGCATCTGCTCGACAGGCCTGAAGAACGTGGCCGCCGGTGCCAACCCCATGGACCTGAAGCGCGGTATCGACAAGGCCGTGGCAAAGGTCGTGGAGCACATCAAGGCTCAGAGCGAAGAAGTGGGTACCGACTACGACAAGATTGAGCAAGTCGCCACGGTCAGCGCTAACAACGATCCCGAAATCGGTAAGCTGATTGCCGACGCCATGCGCAAGGTTTCGAAGGACGGCGTCATCACCATCGAGGAAGCCAAGGGACGCGAAACCACCATCGGCGTGGTCGAAGGTATGCAGTTCGACCGCGGCTATCTCTCGCCCTATTTCGTGACCAACACCGAGAAGATGGAGTGCGAGATGGAGTCGCCCCTCATCCTCATCTACGATAAGAAGATTTCTAACCTCAAGGAATTCCTCCCCATCCTCGAACCCGCAGTTCAGACTGGCCGTCCGCTGCTCGTCATTGCCGAAGACCTTGACAGCGAAGCCCTCACCACACTCGTGGTCAACCGCCTGCGTTCGCAGCTCAAGATCTGCGCCGTCAAGGCACCTGGTTTCGGCGACCGTCGCAAGGCTATGCTCGAGGATATCGCCGTGCTCACAGGCGGCGTCGTCATCAGCGAGGAGAAGGGCCTGAAACTGGAACAGGCCACGGTCGAGATGCTCGGCAGCGCTGAGAAAGTCACCATCACGAAGGACAACACCACCATCGTCGGCGGTAAGGGTCAGAAGGACCTCATTCAGGACCGTGTCAACCAGATCAAGAACGAAATCCAGAACACGACGTCCAGCTACGACAAGGAGAAGCTGCAGGAGCGCCTGGCCAAGCTTTCGGGCGGTGTAGCCGTGCTCTACGTCGGTGCCGCCAGCGAAGTCGAGATGAAGGAAAAGAAAGACCGCGTGGATGATGCACTCTGTGCCACACGTGCCGCCATCGAAGAGGGTATCGTGCCTGGCGGCGGCGTAGCCTACATCCGTGCCATCGAAAGTCTGGAAGGCATGAAGGGCGACAACGCCGACGAAACCACCGGTATCAAGATCATCGAGCGCGCCATCGAAGAGCCGCTGCGCCAGATTGTCGAGAATGCAGGACTCGAAGGCAGCGTCGTCGTACAGAAAGTGCGCGAGGGCAAGGGCGACTTTGGCTACAACGCACGTAAGGATCAGTACGAGAACCTGCGCGAGAGCGGCATCATCGACCCTGCCAAAGTGACACGCGTCGCCCTGGAGAACGCAGCCAGCATCGCCGGCATGTTCCTCACCACCGAGTGCGTCATCGTCGATAAGAAGGAAGACAAGCCCGAAATGCCGATGGGCGGAGCCCCAGGCATGGGCGGCATGATGTAATCTGCCTCTCCACTCCACCGTTGCTGACTTTCCCGCGCAGCACAGTGTAACATGATTCGGCTGCTAACGGATAACCATTCCGTTAGCAACCTTTTTTATACAATTTTTCCGCAAGAATAAAAAAAATTAAAAAAAATTTTGCCTAATGCGTAAAAAAATGTAACTTTGCGGTGGTATTTCTTTAAGATAAATGTAAAAGATTTAAGGATAAGGTATTAATGAATAAATGAAATGATTATGAAGATTACTACACACGCAAAATGTTTAGCAGCCCTTGTTATGCTGATGCTGCAAGTGGCGAGTCTCCATGCACAGACACCCTATGTGTTTTATTGTGCTGGAAACAAAACACTTTATTTCCTTAGTTCGGTCAATACCTACACCACAAGTGATTCGATTGACGGCCAGAAAATCACAGCGATTTACAAGGGCAATGATGTGATAAAAATCACCAACAACCCGAATTGGAGTAGATACAACCGTCAGCTCAAGAAGGCGGTCTTCGACAGCAGTTTCCAGACAGTCCTTCCTACTAATATAACAAAGTGGTTCTCTGGTTGTTCGAATCTTGAGGAGATACAGGGCTTGAAATACCTGAACACAAGCGAAGTCACCAACATGGCTTATCTGTTCCAAAACTGCTCCAAACTCACCAACATCGACGTCACTCATTTCGACACAGCCAAGACAACTCAAATGAGTGGAATGTTCCAAAACTGCCGTGGCATCGCCACAGTTGACGTCACTCATTTCAACACAAGCAAGGTTTGCACCATGATGAGTATGTTCGAGGGTTGCTCAAAACTCACAAGCGTTGATGTGACAGGATTTGATACAAGCAATGTAACTCACATGCAAAACATGTTTAATGGTTGTATCATCCTTCCCGCTGTCGATGTCACTCACTTTAACACCGCCAAGTTGCAGAATATGTCGTACATGTTCAATGGATGCGCCAAACTGACGAGTGCGGGTCTTGACGTCTCTCACTTCAACACCGCCAACGTGACCACGATGGAGGGTGTGTTCCAGGGTTGCCAAGGACTGACGACGCTCGATGTGTCCCACTTCAACACCTCCAACGTGATGTACATGGCACGCATGTTTAATGGCTGCAAGAATCTGAAAGGCATCGACGTGACAGGGTTCGACACAGGCAATGTAACAGAGATGGATCAAATGTTTCAGGATTGTGAAAAGTTCACAAGTACCAGTATCGATGTATCCCACTTCAACACTGCCAATGTGACCAATATGAATGGCATGTTCCTGAACTGCAAAGGACTGACGACGCTCGACCTATCGAACTTCAACACTGCAAAAGTGACATCGATGAACCAAATGTTTAGCGGTTGCAATAATCTCACCGACCTCAACGTTTTAAGTTTCAACACAAGCCAGGTGAGAGACATGCAGGAAATGTTTTATAGGTGTACGTCGCTGACGCAGTTGGATCTCTCGAACTTCAACACCGCCAATGTGATGACGATGTACAACATGTTTCAACAGTGTAAGAGCCTGAAGAGTCTCGACCTCAATAACTTCAGCCTTGAAAAAGTCAATAACGTGATAAACATGTTTCAGAAGTGCGACAAACTGAAGACGATTCTCTGGGACATAGACATGACAGTCGAGTCAAGCGGCGTGTTCAACGGATCGACCAACCTGCGTGGAGAATACGGCGCACGTCCCTCAGACGGACAGGACAACTGGGAATATGGTGACACGACACCGACAGGCTACTTGACCAAGAATGTGGAGACCCTCACTGCGAGCTATGTAGATGGAGCATATTGGACGACTTACTACAACGAGCGCGTAGGCAGTGTCGCAGATGACAATACGACGGTTTACAAGGCTGTGCTCAACGAAAGCGAAAGGATTCTTGAACTCTACAATATTGAAGACAAAATCATCAATCCAGGTCAGGCCGTGATTCTGAAGTCAACCGAGCCAACCATTACCCTTCGGCGCACCCTCCAGACCCTCGAGGGCGGGACGGGTGACTACACTTACAACAGCATCTGCGGCGCTGATTACAACATCACCGTCAGCGAGTATGAGCAGCCAACAAGCCAAGGAACCATCTACGCTCTCAACGTCGTGGATGGAGTGCTCGGCTTTTACAGGCTCAGGGAAGGCAGAACAATCAAGGCACGCAAGGCTTATCTGCCCATCTGGAAGAGTTCGCTGGCCGGCATCCGTGTGTCTTTCGGTGACGACGAGGCTACGGGAATCCATGAAGTGGAGAATGAAGAATCAAGAATGAAGAATGACGAAGTGTACGATCTTACCGGACGCAAACACTCAACACTTCACAAGGGTCTATACATTGTCGGTGGAAAAAAGGTATTCATCAAATAAACAAATGACACAGCCATGAATAGAAAGATATATATGCAGCCCCTCATGACGGGCTTGACCACAGAACTTGAAAGACCTCTTTCCGAACAAATCATCGTCGGCAGTGAATTCGTTGACGGCCAGATGGTGAAAGAGCGCAACGACGACGACTTTTCTGAGGATATCGAACTTCAGGAGAATGATGTAGTTTACGACAATCTGTGGTAAAAAATATATGTATAGTCAAATGGCGAATTCCATAGAACAGACTCAGCAGGAGATCATAGAGGAGTTCCAGGACTACGACGACTGGATGGACCGCTACCAACTGCTCATTGACCTGGGTCAGGAACAACAGCCGCTTGACGAACGCTACAAGACCGAGAGCAACCTCATCGACGGCTGTCAGAGCCGTGTGTGGCTGCAGGCCGACCTGACCGACGAAGGCACGATTCACTTCCAGGCCGAGAGCGACGCACTCATCGTCAAGGGCATCGTCGCCCTGCTCATACGTGTGCTCGACTTCCACACGCCCGACGAGATTCTCGAGGCAAACCTCCACTTCATCGAAGACATAGGCTTGCGTGAACACCTCAGTCCGACGCGCTCAAACGGTCTGCTGGCCATGCTGAAGCAGATGAAACTCTACGCTGTGGCATTCAAAGCCAAAGGAAATGCCTGACCGTGCCAAAACTCTCAGAAGATACCACCAGTATCTGAAGTTGGAGAAGGGCTTCTCCGACAACACCTGCGATGCCTATCAGCGGGATGTGGAGAAGTGGCTGTCGTTTGCCGCGGACGGGGGGATTGACCTCTTCAGTCCGGCACTGACCGACTTCCATTCGTTTTCGGCAGCACTGATGGATGTGGGCATCCAAGCCACATCCCTCTCGCGCATCCTGGCCGGTGTCCACAGCTTCTATCTCTTCCTCACGATGACCGACCAGATAGAGCAAGACCCGATGGAGTTGCTCGAGTTTCCGAAGAAACCGCAGCACCTGCCCGACGTGCTCACGGTCGAGGAGGTGGACCGCCTCGAAGCCGCCATCGACCTGTCGAACCCCTGGGGCCATCGCAACAAAGCCATCATCGAGGTGCTCTTCAGTTGCGGGCTGCGCGTGTCGGAGCTTTGCAACCTCAAGTTGCAGGACCTCTACCTCGACGAGGGCTTCATCCGTGTCGAGGGAAAGGGATCGAAACAGCGGCTGGTGCCCATCAACGACAGCGCCATCAAGGAACTGAAACTGTGGTTCCTCGACCGTGCCGGCATCGAGCCCAAGCATGGCAGCGAGGACTATGTGTTTCTCTCTAATTTTAAGAAGAATATGTCGCGCATCACGGTGTTCCACATCCTGAAGGAACTGGTGGAACAGGCAGGCATACAGAAGACTGTATCGCCACACACGCTGCGCCATTCATTTGCCACAGCCCTGCTCGAGGGCGGTGCCAACCTGCGTGCCATCCAGGCCATGCTGGGCCACGAAAGCATCGCCACCACGCAAATATATCTGCACACCGACACACGCCGCTTGCGCGAAGAGATACTTGAACATCATCCGCGCGAAATCTACATGCGTTCGCGCCGCAAAGGGTAGTGACCGCGAAGCCACTCGAAATTCTCAGGTTCCGACTTTAGATGTCGAGAGTCGATGCACGGGTCGTAAAGACGCAGCGCATCGGCTTTTTTTATGTCCTCCGCCGAAGGCTCACCGTAACAGAAGTCTGGCGGCAGGGCAGGGGGCGTGACGTCGAGCGTGAAGGGCACACCCAGGTAGTCGGCCACGGCCTGGAGCGACATTCGCGTGGCGTTCGCCTTGCCGTCGGCACTGTAGCCTGCGATGTGCGGCGTGGCGATGTCGGCACGCTTGAGCAGCTCACGGTTGATGTCCGGCTCGCCCTCCCAGGTATCGACCACGACGGCCGACACCAGCCCACGGTCCATCGCGCGGAGCAGGGCAGCCTCGTCGATCACACCGCCGCGGGCGGCATTGATGACGACGGGTCGCCGTCGGAGCGACTGGAAAAAGCGGTCGTCCGCCATGTGCCACGTCGCCAGCTCGCCCTCGTGCTGCAGCGGCGTGTGGAACGTGATGAGGTCCATGTCGCTCCAGTCCGTCTCGGCGAAGCTCGGGGTGCAGAAGCGTGGCGGGTCGCACAGCGTGACACGCATGCCAGCCGCGTGCAGGTCGTCGGCCACGAGGCTGCCCACGTGTCCCACGCCGACGATGCCGGCCCGCATCCCTTCGTGCAGGCGGTCGAGGCTGAGCAGGCTGTTGTGCACATATTGGCACACGCTCGCGGCGTTGCAGCCAGGGCAGTTTGTCCAGCGGATGCCGGCCGCGTCGAGCCACGCCGTGTCCAGGTGGTCGTAGCCGATGGTGGCAGTCACCACGAGCCCCACCTGCGAGCCGCTGAGCAGCCGTTCATCGACCCGCGTGCGTGTGCGTACGATTAATATTTGTGCATCGCGCACATCGTCCGGGCCGATGTCGCTGCCCCGTACGTAGCAGACCTCATCCACCAGCTCTTCGATCAGCCCGCGGATATAGGGTATTTTGTCGTCAACGATTGCTTTCATCGCTGCAAAGTTAACGGAAATCAGGAGGATGGCAAAATGCAGAGCAAACTTTTTGTGTTAAAATATTTCCATATAAAAAATGAAAAGCGTAACTTTGCGCATCGCACTATGTGCAATGACAGAGTTTTGACTAACTATTTCCTATTTATTAACTAAACAACAGCAAAGCTTATGAAGAGAATTACATCTCTCGTTCTCATGGCGCTCGTAGCGCTGTGCGGAACATCTGCATGGGCTCAGTCGCCGTCCGACTACACGGTTCTCGAGGACCTTTCGACGACTAAGCTGCAGAACGCAAACTTCTCGCAAGGCACGCCCGTTGACATCCTTGTGCGCACCTATGCCAAGGACCTCGCCGACAATGGTGCCGGAGCCGACGGTGTTGAGCGCTATGGTCAGCAGCCCGTACAGGGTTGGACCGCCGGACGCCCCACCGACAACATCAAGAACGACCCCAGTTTAGTGGGTGGCGACGCCTGCGCAGCCGGCCTGTTCCCCTACATGCCCGAGAACTACGAGGGCGACGAGACACGTCCCGGACTCGGCGGTGCCTTCTATCCTCCCTTCCAAAGCAGCGAGGTGACAGGCAACTGCCTCGGCCTCACAGCCGTCTGGAACGGCAACACCGTGCAGTACACCCAGGACGTGACCCTGCCCGCAGGTGCCTACATGATGGTGGTGAAGTACATCAACGTCGGTGTCGGCACAGACATCAAGACCAACCTCACCGGCTTCATCGTCAGCGACACCGAGAAGTATGTGTCGTCCAAGACATCGTACGACGTCGGCATGGTTGAAGATGTTGCCAGCGGTACAGTCAGCTACAACTGGAGCGAAGACTTCATCGTCTTCCAGCTCGACGCCGAGAAGAGCGGCCAGATCAGCCTCGGATTCGCCTCGAACGACGTAGGTTCGGCCAAGACGGTCCACCTCTTCATTGACAACGTACGCCTCTGCAAGATCGATCCGAACGACCTCATCCGTGACGAAATCAACGCCAAGAAGGAAGAGCTGCTCCGTCTCATCGAGATCGGTACGGCCTATGGTGTGGACACCAGCGCCTCGCAGGCCGTCTATGATGACGCTCACGCTTCGATGGCACAGGTCGAAGCTGCCATCGAGAACCAGAAGGCCATCAACGCCAGCGGCACCACCGACTTCTCGCAATACTTCATCCAGAACCCGCACTTCACCATGGACGACGCTGTAGATAGCGAAGTATATACTTATGCCAAGGATATGGATGGAGATACAGGTAAATCAGGCACTGGTGGCTGGGGTATCGCCGAAGGCGGTGCAAGCCGCTACGGTTCACAGCCCATCACGGGGTGGATCACCTATAACGAGACCGACAACATTTGGCGTACGGGTACAGACGGCGCTACCAACGGCCGTGCCTCCGGTGTCTTCAACATCGGCGGCAGCGAGTTCCTCGGCGGTGCAGCCTATCTGCCCCCGACGACCATGTCCGACGGCTCGTCCACCGGTAAGGTGCTCGGTATGGTCACCTGCTGGACCAACACGGTTCAGTACACCCAGTATGTGACCATCCCTGCCGGTAAGTACATCCTCTCCGTCAGCTACTACAACACGGGCGGCACAGTCGCTATCAACAAGAACCTCATCGGCTTCGTCGCCGACGATGGTACAGAATACCTCTGCACGAATACGACCTTCCCCGTAGGACGTTGGAGCACTGAGGAGAAAGAGTTCGAACTGAGCGAGGAGACCAGCGGATACTTCTCGATGGGTTATAAATCTGCCGACAAGGGTTCGGGCGACATGCCTCACTTCTTCATCGACGGTATCTCCCTCGTTTACATCGGCACAGGCGTCAACGTATCGCTCGAAGCCCTGAAGGCTGCCGTGCGCACCGCCAGAAACACGATGACAACCAACCAGTTCTCGAAGGACCTCACCGCACAGCTCAACGGACTGATCGCCACTGGTCAGACGCTGATCGACAAGAACAGCTCGGACAACGACGCCAACCAGGCTGCCACCGAGGCCATCAACAGCCTCATGCCCGCCATCCAGGAGAACATCAAGGCCTACGCTGCCCTCGACAACTTCGTCTATGGCACCGACGGCGCCCTCACGAAGGCTTGGGAAACCTACACTCCTGCCACCACCTATGTCAATGTCAATGCCTTCCTCGAGAAGGTGAGCGAAAATGCTGAGAACGCTCTGAACAACTACGACCTCTCGACCACAGAGATCAACACCCTCATCAACAGTTTCGAGGAAACCCTCAAGTCGAACCTCCAGTCCGACTGGTACGCTCTGAAGGCTTCGGGCACCGTGCTCGACGAGCCGATGAACATCAGCGCCCTCTTCACCACCCTTGGCGTGACGTACAGCACCAGCGCAGTCGGTGGCGACGGCAAAGCAGCCAACGTTCCCGACAAGCAGTGGAACTACGGTTCGGCTACCAACTTCAAGACCCAGTACGGCACGATGGAAGTGTGGAACCAAAGCCCCATGACGGTCAGCCAGACCATGACCGAGATGCCGGCCGGCACCTACACCATCGCCACACGCGGCTTCTACCGCACCGCCGACAACGCCACCAACATGTCCACCTACGCTCCCGAAGACCAGCGCGCCTTCGTCTTCGCAGGCAGCGAGTCCAAGCGCACAGCCCTGACTAACCAGGCCAACATCACGCGTTCCGACGCAGCCGACAACTGGGCACTCGTGGGCGACGTCTATCTCCCCAACGGTCAGGCATCGGCCTACAGCGTCTTCACCGACCCCACCTGGGATCCCACGACCTACGCCAGCGTCAATACCGTGCTGACCGAAGAGGGTGACCTCACCTTCGGTATCACCACCGAACAGATGGACCCCAACTGCTGGGTTGTCTGGAACACCTTCGAGCTGTACTACAACAACTCGTCGGCCGCTGACGTCAACGACGAAATCGCAGCCCTCACCGAGGAAATCGGCAACATGATCTCCGAGCCGCCCTACGACGTCCTCGGCGAAGTTTCTACTTACCTCGACCAAGCCTATTCTAAAGGCGACGCTGCCATCGGCAGCGGCGACAAGGCCGTCATCACCTCGCTCCGCAACACCATCGCCCAGGCCAAGGCCGACAAGGCGAAGTACGAAGCCCTGCTCAGCGAGGCTGACATCTATCAGGGATTCTACGACAAGTATGCCTACACATCGAGATCTAACATCATTCAAGACCTGATCAACCAAATCAAGAGCGGCGACGGCTACGCTACCATGGCTGAGGTTGACGACGCCAACGGCAACCTTGCTTGGTATTGGTTTAACCATGTAAGATTACAGGATACCTCGGCTGCCAGCGAGACGACGCCCGTCGATATGACAGGCCTGTTCCGCAATGCCGACCTCGAGTTGCAGAACTTCAAGTACTGGACCAAGACCGATGACATCGGCACCAACGTGGGCTACCAGGCCAACACCACCTATCCCAACGCTGACGGCGAGACCGTCATCGAGCACTTCCTCGAGGCATGGCGCGCCGGCGAAGCACTGAGCGACGGCCAGCTTGAGAACACTACCAATTATGGCACCCTGCCTCAGGGCTACTACACCCTCGAGTGCGATGCCTTCGCACGCTTCCAGGACGGTCTGCCCGAGGGCGAGACCCTGAAGGGTGTCTATCTCTATGCAGAGGTAGATGGTGCCGGCATATTCCGTACTCCCATCACGGGTAACAACGAGAACGTGGCTCAGCACTTCAGCGTGACCTTCTACTACCCGGGACCATCTCCAATCAACGGTGGTATCCTCGTCGAGGGCACAAACGCCAACTGGTTTGTCGCCGACAACTTCAAGCTCAGCTACCTCGGCACCGCCGTACCTTCGGCCATCGAAGCGACCGCAGCCGACGCCCAGGGCGCAGCCGTCAAGAGCATCTACTCGCTCACCGGTGCACGCCAGGCCACGCTGCAGAAGGGCATCAACATCGTTGTTGACCAGAACGGCAAGGCACGCAAGGTATTCGTGAAGTAATGTAGGGGCGGGTTCTTTCTGCGAAAGCGCTTCGCGATTACCCATGCCCGCCCGATGCATCGTTCGGGCTCGATGCCCGAACAATGCAAACCCCATGTAAAAAGGGTTGGGACGTCGAGTCCCAACCCTTTTTTCGGGCGGGCATGGGAACCCGCCCCTACGAACGCCCACACCCCGTTGCAACACGCAGTGTCCCTACGCCGCGCCCCAAACTCCGCCACGGCGCACCTCCGACTCGGCTGCTGCGCCGACCAAACTCAAAATACCATTGATATTTTTGAAAATCTCAATGGAATTTGTAAGAATATCATTGGAATTTGTAGAAATATCAATGATATTTTGAGTTTATACCGTGGATGAGATGATTTTATACCATGAATGACATGAATGTTAACCGTGGATGTGATGATTTTATACCATGAATGTGATGATTTTATACCATGAATGGCATGAATATAAACCATGAATTATTTCTAATTATTTCTAATTTTTTTCTTTATTATTCCTTATTATTGCAACCATGAATTAGGAAGCCTTACGGCTTTATTGCTGCGGAAGGGGAAAATAGACACCATGAATGACATGAATGTAAACCGTGGATGTGATATTTTTATACCATGAATGACATGAATAACATGAATCAAAGCCCCTTCGTGGATGCGTAGAATTTATGTCTTCAACCATGAATAGTAGCGACCATGAATGGTGGATGCTCCGCATCTATTCCTATCTGACAGGCAATAAAGCCGCAAGGCTTCACCATTCATGGTTGCCATCCTTGCCTCGCAGGGAGTCATTTATGTTATTCATGTCATTCATGGTATAAAACAGATATTCATAGTATAAAATTATAAACTTCACGGTATAAAAATATCACATCTACGGTATATAATCTTGACATTCACGGCATCCACACAGCCAAAACTTGATTTTTCACTTTTCACTTTTCACTTTTCACTTTTTTTGTCGTAACTTTGACTTCGCCGAAGTTACTCACGCTCGGAAATAAAAATATGAAAAATTCTTTTTCACATTTTGTATTCCGCTCGCTTAATCGTAACTTTGCAGCCGAAAACTATTTTAAGGTAAAAATGCAGGATATCAGAAACATTGCAATCATTGCACACGTCGATCATGGAAAGACGACGCTCGTGGACAAGATGCTGCTGGCCGGCAATCTGTTCCGCGAGAACCAACAGACAGGCGACCTCATTCTCGACAACAACGAACTGGAACGCGAACGAGGCATCACCATTCTCTCGAAGAATGTCAGCATCAATTACAAGGGAGTAAAAATCAATGTGATCGACACTCCGGGACACTCCGACTTCGGCGGCGAGGTGGAGCGCGTGCTCAACATGGCCGACGGCTGCATCCTGCTCGTCGATGCCTTCGAGGGTCCGATGCCGCAGACGCGCTTCGTCCTGCAGAAAGCACTGGAAATCGGTCTGAAGCCCATCGTCGTGGTGAACAAGGTGGACAAACCGAACTGCCGCCCCGAGGAGGTGTACGAAATGGTGTTCGACCTGATGTATAACCTCAACGCCACGGAGGACCAGCTGGACTTCCCCGTCGTCTATGGTTCGGCCAAGCAAGGCTGGATGGGCGAGGACTGGAAGACTCCGACCACGGACATCACCTACCTGCTCGACAAGATCCTGGAGGTGATTCCTGCACCCGAGCAGCTGGAGGGCACGCCACAGATGCTCATTACCTCGCTCGACTACTCGACCTATACGGGTCGCATCGCCGTGGGACGCGTACACCGCGGCACGCTGCGCAGCGGCATGCCGGTGACCATCGTCCACCGCGACGGCACGAGCGAAAAGACGAAAATCAAGGAACTGCACACCTTCGAGGGCATGGGACACCGTGCCACGCAGGAGGTGTCGAGCGGCGACATCTGCGCCGTCATCGGCTTGTCGAACTTCGAAATCGGCGACACCATCACCGACGCCGAGGCTCCCGAAGCCCTGCCCACCATCTCGATCGACGAGCCGACGATGTCGATGCTCTTCACCATCAACAACTCGCCGTTCTTCGGCAAGGAAGGAAAATTCTGCACCTCGCGCCACATCGGCGAACGACTCGCCCGCGAGCTGGAGAAGAACCTCGCCCTGCGCGTGGAGCAAAAGGAAGGCACGACGGACGAATGGATTGTGAGCGGACGCGGTGTGCTCCACCTCTCGGTGCTGGTCGAGACCATGCGCCGCGAAGGCTACGAGCTGCAGGTGGGCCAGCCGCAGGTCATCTTCAAGGAAATCGGCGGTAAGAAGTGCGAGCCCATCGAAGAGCTGACCATCAACGTGCCGACCGACTTCTCGTCGAAGATGATCGACATGATCACACGCCGCAAGGGCGAAATGCTGTCGATGGAAGCCCAGGGCGACCGCGTGAACATCGAGTTCGAAATCCCCTCGCGCGGCATCATCGGCCTGCGCACCAACGTGCTCACAGCCAGCCAGGGCGAAGCCATCATGGCCCACCGCTTCAAGAACTACCAGCCCTACAAGGGCGACATGGAACGCCGGACGAACGGCTCGATGATCTCGATGGACTCGGGCACAGCCGTCGCCTACGCCATCGACCACCTGCAGGACCGCGGCAAGTTCTTCATCTTCCCGCAGGAACAGGTGTATGCCGGACAGGTGGTCGGCGAGCACGTTCACGAGAACGACCTCGTCATCAACGTCACCAAGACCAAACAGCTGACCAACGTGCGTGCGTCGGGTACCGACGAGAAGGCCCACATCATCCCGCCCGTACAGCTCTCGCTCGAGGAAATGCTTGAGTACATCAAGGCCGACGAATATGTCGAGGTGACACCCAAGTCGATGCGCATCCGCAAGATCATCCTCGACCACCTGGAGCGCAAACGTGCCAACCGCAGCGAGGAGTAGGTCTCGGCCGAACCACGGATGGCGAGAACCACGAATGACACGAATGTCGCGAATGGTACGATGATACGTATGGTTCAAAACGCACAATCACATAGCATCATGACACGACTCACCCTCAGCCTCATGACGGTCGTCCTGACCTTCATGACCGCCACGGCACAGCAACTGCCTGGCACGTGGACGCACAACCTGAGCCAGAGCGGACTCACCACGCAGAGCCGCTTCCACTTCAACGCCGACCAGACGCTGCACGTCGATGTGAAAGCCGACCTCAACCGCAGCGACATTGGCGACATCAGCTGCCACGGCGGCGTCGATGGCGTGTGGGAACAGCGGGACAGCGTGCTCACCATCAACCTCGACATGGAGAGCTTCGACCTCGAGTTCGACCACATGGAGTTCGCCCCTGCCATCGCCGAACTCATCGGACAAGGCTCGGCCTACAGCTCACGACTCAGCCAGACAGCACGGAGCGTCGTAGCCGGCGGCCTGCGGCGCGAATTTGGCGACGGCGACGGCATCACGCTGCGCATCACGGTCCTGACCGACCGTCAGCTCCAGGTGCGCAACGACCGCACCCGACACACCCTCGATTTCAGCCGAGAGTGAGTCGGGATGTTCCCCAGCGCACATTTGCCCCGAATTGCGAAACCGAGTTGGCAAAACGCTGTCAAAACGTCAAAAAAAGGCTTTTTTCTGCACACAAAACAAAAATCTGTGCAAAGAAAGTGCATTTTGTCGAAAAATCTTTGGTAAGAATGGTAAATTATTTTTAACTTTGCACCCTGAAAGCCAAAGTGTGCGTTTTTCGCCACCGGAAAAAGAGAAAAATCAATTCACATTATTTATTAACAAAAAACAATTGAATTATGTCTGAAATTGAATCTAAAGTAAAGTCAATCATCGTTGACAAGCTCGGTGTCGACGAAGCAGAAGTTAAGCCCGAAGCAAGTTTCACCAACGACCTCGGCGCAGACTCTCTCGACACAGTCGAACTGATCATGGAGTTTGAGAAAGCTTTTGGTATCAGCATTCCCGACGATGAGGCTGAAAAGATTTCTACTGTAGGCGGCGCTATTAGCTACATCGAAGAGCACGCAAAGTAAGTTTGTCTAATTGAAAATTGAAAATTGAGAATTGAAGGTTGCAGCACTATGCCCGCTTAGTGGGAAGTAGGCTGCAAAACGGATTTTCAATTTTCAATTTTCAATTTTCAATTTTCTAAAGATTATGGAACTGAAAAGAGTTGTTGTAACAGGTCTCGGTGCCATCACACCGCTCGGCAACGATGTCGAGACGACGTGGAAGAACGTCAAGGCTGGTGTGAGCGGAGCAGGACCTATCACGCATTTCGATGCGTCACAATTCAAGACACAGTTTGCGTGCGAGGTGAAGAACTTCGACGCGTCTGAATACATCGACCGCAAGGAGGCCCGCAAGATGGACCTCTACTGCCAGTATGCACTCGCAGCTGCCAAGCAGGCCATCGCCGACACGGGCATGGACCTTGAGAAGGTCGATAAAAACGAAATCGGCGTCGTGCTGGGCGTAGGCATCGGCGGCATCCACACCTTCGAAGAGGAAGCCGGCAACTATGCTGTCAACGGTGCCACACTGGGTCCGAAGTACGGTCCCTTCTTCATCCCCAAGATGATCGCCGACATCGCCAGCGGACACATTTCAATCGAATTTGGCTTCCACGGCCCGAACTACACGACGACCAGCGCCTGTGCCTCTTCGACCAACGCCATCGCCGATGCCTTCAACCTCATCCGTCTGGGTAAGGCCAACGCCATCGTCACCGGCGGCGCCGAAGCAGCCATCTGGCCCGCAGGCGTCGGAGGCTTCAACGCCATGAAGGCCCTCTCGACCCGCAACGACGAACCCGAAAAGGCCAGCCGCCCCTTCAGCGCCAGCCGCGACGGATTCGTGATGGGCGAAGGCTCAGTCGTGCTCGTTCTTGAGGAACTGGAACACGCCAAGGCCCGCGGCGCAAAGATCTACGCCGAAGTAGCCGGCTGCGGCATGTCGGCCGATGCCTTCCACATCACCGCCACCCACCCCGAGGGCCTCGGAGCCAAGCTCGTGATGGAACGCGCCCTCAAGGATGCCGGCATGAAGCCCGAAGACATCGACTACATCAACACACATGGCACATCGACCCACGTGGGCGACATCAGCGAAGTGAAAGCCATCAAGGAGCTCTTCGGCGAGGCTGCCTACAAGCTGAACATCAGCTCGACAAAGTCGATGACCGGTCACCTGCTCGGAGCCGCAGGTGCCATCGAGGCCATGATCAGTGTGCTCAGCGTGCAGAACGACATCGTGCCCCCCACCATCAACCACGATTCCGAAGACAAGGACGAGGAGATTGACTATAACCTCAACTTCACGTTCAACAAAGCCCAGGAACGCCCCATCCGTGCCGCACTGAGCAACACCTTCGGCTTTGGCGGACACAACGCCTGCGCCATCTTCAAGAAGTACGATGCTTAAATGTTGAGTGTTGAACGTTGAGTGTTTAGTGTGCCGGAGAAACTTCGCCACCACACTAAACGCTAAACACTAAACACTAAACACCAAACATTCCCATACAGTGTTTCAAATAATCAAAGACAAGGTAAGGCTCCTTTCCGTCAAGGATAAGGAGCCTTATTTGCGAGTAAAGGAAATCACCGGCATCATGCCGCGTGACATCACACTCTACCGCACAGCCCTCAAACACCGCTCCGTCTCACGTGGCGAGAAAAGCGACAAACGCGTGAACAACGAGCGCCTCGAATACCTGGGCGACGCCGTCCTCGGTGCCGTCGTGGCCGACATCCTCTACAAGCGCTACCCGACACGCCAGGAGGGTTTCCTCACCACACTGCGCAGCAAGATCGTGCGTCGCGACACGCTCAACCAGCTGGCCGTACAGCTCGGACTGGACAAACTCGTCCTGCACGAAGGTCCCGTCACCTCGGCACACAACAGCTACATGAACGGCAATGCCTTCGAAGCCTTCGTCGGAGCCCTGTACCTCGACCGCGGCTACCGCGCCTGCTGCCGTTTCATGGACAAAGTCGTCCTCGCCCGTCATATCAACATCGACGAGATGTCGCAGAAGGAGGTCAACTACAAGAGCAAACTGATTGAGTGGTGCCAGAAGTATCAGCTGCAGTTCCAGTTCGACATGGTTTCGCAGAAGATGCTGCCCGACCGCACCACGCCCGTCTTCGTCTCGCGCCTCACCATCGAAGGCATCTTCTGCGGCAGCGGCGAAGGCTATTCCAAAAAGGAAAGCCAGCAGCAGGCCGCCCGCCAGGGTTACCAGAAAGTGCGCCGCGACGTCAACCTCGTCAACCGCCTGCTCGAAGCCCGCAACAAGCGGAAGGCTCAAAAGGAGTCCACCGCACGTAAGTAAACCATTGGAGCTTGTCCGGCACATGAAATGTTTTGACGTGAAGAGAGAGAGGGGGCAAACAATCTTTGCGATTGTCTGCCCCCTCTCTTGGTTTGTGAGGAATTTCAGACTCACCCGGAAAAGTCTATAGGCACGGATTCCACAGCCCTTTCCTCCATGTAATCTGTTAATCCGTGCCTAATACTCCTATTGACCATTTACACTCCTGCGGACGTTAACTGACGTTAAAAGAGGGTGGTTTGTGGCAGAAAGCGGGATTTTTTTCGTAACTTCGCACGCTTATTCTATCAATCAACGCATGAATACGACTACGAAAATCGTCAACCGCCTATATTTCGCGCGCCGCCAGAAGGCGATTGCACGCTTCGACAATGGTGCGGAGGATATTCAAAGACACGTGCTGGCACGACTGATTTCGCGTGCGAAGGATACGCTCTGGGGATTTCAGCACAACTATGCCGGCATCGGCAGTTACGAGGAGTTCTGCCGCCAGGTGCCGCTCAACACGTATGAGGAACTGAAGGGATATATCCAGCAGATGCGCGAGGGCGAGAGCGACGTGCTGTGGCCTGGCCACGTGCGCTGGTTCGCCAAGTCGTCGGGCACGACGAACGACAAGAGCAAGTTCATCCCCGTGAGCCAGGAGGGTCTGAAGGGCATTCACTATATGGGTGCGACGGATAGCGTTTCGTGCTATCTGGCGATGAATCCGAAGAGTCGCCTATTCTCGGGCAAGAGCCTCATCCTGGGTGGCAGTCATGCGCCGAACCTGAACACACCCAATTCGCTGGTGGGCGACCTGAGTGCCATTCTGATTGAGAACGTGCCGAAGGCGGTGAACCTGACGCGCATTCCGCCGAAGCGTGTGGCGCTGCTCGAGGATTTCGAGGAGAAGCGCGACCGCATTGCACGCATGGCGATGCTGCAGAACGTGACGAACATCAGCGGTGTGCCGTCGTGGATGCTCAGCGTGCTGAACCGCATTCTGGAACTGACGGGCGAGGAAACGCTCGACCGTGTGTGGCCCAACCTCGAAGTGTTCTGGCATGGCGGCGTGGCTTTCACACCTTATCGTGAACAGTACAAGAACATCATCCGCCTCCCTGGGATGCACTACATGGAGACGTACAACGCGAGCGAGGGTTTCTTTGGTCTGCAGACCGACCTCACGGACCCTGCCATGCAGCTGATGCTGGACTATGGCGTGTTCTACGAATTCATTCCGCTCGAGCAGTTCGGTCGTGCCGATGCCGAGGCTGTTCCGCTCTGGGGCGTCGAACCCGGTGTGAACTATGCGATGGTGATTAGTACGTCGTGCGGCCTGTGGCGCTACATCATCGGCGACACGGTACGCTTCACACAGAAGAATCCTTACAAGTTTGTCATTACCGGTCGCACGAAGCACTTCATCAACGCTTTCGGCGAGGAGCTCATCGTCGATAATGCCGAGAAGGGTCTGGCTCAGGCCTGCATCGCCACCGGTGCCCAGGTGAAGGAATATACGGCTGCGCCCATCTTCATGGACAGCCATGCCAAGTGCCGTCACCAGTGGATGATTGAATTTGCCAAGAAGCCCGACTCTGTGGATGAGTTTGCCGCCATCCTCGACCGTTCGCTGCAGGCCATCAACAGCGACTACGAAGCCAAGCGACACAAGGACATCACGCTGCAACCGCTGCAGATCGTCGAGGCTCGCCCAGGACTGTTCGACGACTGGCTCAAGTCGAAGGGCAAGTTGGGTGGCCAGCACAAGATTCCGCGCCTGAGCAACTCGCGCGACTATATCGAGGAACTGCTGAAAATGAACTGAAGCCTCATCACCACAAACCACAGACATGAAGCAATCGCGCTACATATTATTCTTATTGCTGATAGTCACACTGCTGCTGTCCTGTGCCAACCTCGGGACACCCGACGGCGGTCCGTACGACGAGACGCCGCCACACGTGGTGCACACCACGCCCAAGCAGGGCGAGATGGGGGTGACACCCAAGCGCATCACACTCGAGTTTGACGAGAACATCAAGATTGCCGGTGCCATGGAGAAGGTGGTGATCTCGCCGCCCCAACAGAATATGCCGGAGATAGAGGCCAATGCCAAGAAAATCACCGTGAAGCTCATCGACTCGCTGTTGCCCGACATGACTTACACCATCGACTTTGCCGACGCCATCGAGGATAACAACGAGGGCAACCCCTTGGGCGACTACGCTTTCAGCTTCTCCACCGGACAGACGCTCGACACGATGCAGGTGTCGGGTTATGTGCTCGACGCCCAGAACCTGGAGCCCATCAAGGGAATGCTGGTCGGGCTTTACACCGTGACCAACGACACGACCGACGCCACGCCCACCGACCTGCCCGACAGCGTGTTCCGCACCCGTCCGTTCGAACGCATCAGCCGCACCGACAGCCGCGGACACTTCTGTATCAAGGGCATCAGGCGCGGAAAGTATCGAGTCTTCGCCTTGCAGGACCAGGACCAGAACTTCATGTTCAGCCAGAAGAGCGAAAAACTGGCCTACACCCACCGTATTCTCTCGACATCGTCGCGCCCCGACATCCGTCCCGACACCGTGTGGCACGACTCCATCTACTACGACTCCATCGTCTTTACCCCCTACACCCATTTCCTGCCCGACGACATCATGTTGCTGGCCTTTCAGGAAGAGGGGCAGAACCGTGCCTTCCTGAAGAGCGAACGCAGGGAAATGGAGCGTTTCACCCTCTTCTTCACAGCTCCCGACAGCGAATTGCCGCGCATCGAAGGTCGCAACTTCGATGCCCGCGACGCCTTTGTCGTCGATGCCAACGCCACGCGCGACACCGTCACCTTCTGGATGCGCGACTCGCTCATCTACTATAAAGACACGCTCGAGATGGTGCTCACCTACAACATGACCGACACGCTCGGTCAGCTCGTTTCCTACAGCGACACCACCAGCATCGTGTCGCGCAAATCGTACGAGCGCCTGCTCAAGGAGCGCAAGAACCAGTGGGAGGACTATGCCAAGCAGTACCGCAAGGACTACCGCCGCAAGCTGCGCAGCCGGCAACTGTCAGGACAGACGGACGACGACAGCGACCTCGACGACGACGATGCCGACACCGACGTAGCCGAAGCTGCAGATTCGGTGGCCGAGCCTGCCGTCCCCGACGAGGGTAAGAAGAAGAAAAAGGAGAAGAAAAAGAAGCTGGCCGACGAGGACATCCCCGTGCCGCCCATGCCTGCCAAGGCACTCGACTACAAGATGAGCCGCACGACGATGAGTCCCGACCAGAACGTCACGTTCACCTTCACCCAGCCCGTCGATACGGCCTTCGTCAGCATGGTCCACTTCGAAGAGGTGATCGACACCCTGCGCGAGGAACGTCCGTTCCTGCTGCGTCGGAAGCAGGGCACGGTGAACAGCTACATACTCTATGCCGAATGGCAGCCCGATGCCAAGTATGAGCTGCGCATCGACAGCGCTGCCTTTGTCGGAATCTACGGCTTGGTGAACAGCGAAATCAAGAAGACCTTGAACATCCGCGGGCTGGACAGCTTCAGCACGCTGTTTGTCGTGCTGCACGACACCGACCCCTCGGCCGTCGTCCAGTTGCTCAACACCACCGACAAGGTGGTGCGTGAGCAGAAGGCCAAGAACGGGCGTGCCGACTTCTACTTCATCGACCCAGGCACCTACTACCTGCGTCTGTTCTACGACCGTAACGGCGACGGCAAATGGACCACGGGCAACTACGACGAGCAGCTGCAAGCCGAGGAGACTTTCTACTATCCTGGTGCCCTCAACCTCAGGGCTCAGTGGGACGTGACGCAGGACTGGACCCCCACCGCCCAGCCGCTCAACCGCCAGAAGCCGCTCAAGATCACCAAGCAGAAGCCCGACAAGGAGAAGACCATCAAGAACCGCAATGCCGAGCGCGGGAAATAAAGCCCTGCGAGGCAAATTCCCCACCCTCCATCGACATGTCCCTACGGCGGTGCAGGGGATATCCTAAAAATGCCGGCAGCCATGCATTTTTCCTACTTTTGATTTGCACGAAACCAAAAGAAAGCACTAACTTTGCGGCAGTTTCCATCTAAAGATTATGATCATGAAGACCCTGCACATCACACTCCTGCTCCTGCTGCTCGGCCTGCCGTTCAATGCCAGTGCCCAGTGCAAACGCCAGAACACCGCCTTCCAGGCCGGCGAAACCCTGAACTACGACCTCTACTTCAACTGGAAATTCGTGTGGGTGAAGGCGGGCAGTGCCCATTACAAGATTACCAACAGCAACTATAAGGGTAGCCCCTCGCTGCGAACCGACCTGCTCTTCCAGGGCAGCAAACGACTCAACGCCGTGTTCCCGATGAAGGACACACTCATCAGCCAGATGACCCCCGAACTCGTGCCGCTCTACTTCCGCAAGGGTGCCACCGAGGGCAAGCACTACACCGTCGATGAAGTGTGGTACAGCTATCCGGACGGCAGGAGCCACGTGAACCAACGTTTCCTCAACCGCCACGGCGAGGTGTCGAACACCGAACACGAGAGCAGCGAGTGCAACTACGACATGCTCTCGATCCTCAACGTAGCCCGCTCATTCGACCCCTCGAACTATAAGGTCGGCTCACGCATCCACTTCCCCATGGCTACCGGCACGAAGGTGGAGCCGCAGACCCTGATTTACAAAGGCAAGGAGGAGTTTGAAGCCAACGACGACGTCACCTACCGCTGCCTCGTCTTCTCGCTGCTCGACTACGAGTCGAAGAAGAAAGAGAAGGAGCTCCTGCGCTTCTACATCACCGACGACCTCAACCACCTGCCCGTGCGCATCGACTTCTACCTCCGTTTCGGCGTTGCCAAAGCCTACTACGTGAGCGGTAAAGGACTGCGCAACGAACAGACGAGCATAGTGAAGGTGAAATAAAGACAAGCCCAAGCCTACCCCCCTAACCCCCAAGCCTCACCCCCTAACCCCCTCTCCGAAGGGCGAGGGGGAAGCCTAACGGCGGTGAGGGGGAAGCCTAACGGCGGTGAGGAGGAAGAACTCATGTTCAATGATAAAAAAAACACATAAACTATTGCATTGGAACTTCCCCCTATCGGGGGGGATGGGGGGGGTAGCCGGCTGCGACGAGGCTGGGCGCGGCTGTCTCGCAGGCCCCGTATATGCCGCCGCCGTCATCCTGCCGCCCGACTATGAGAATCCGCTCCTGAACGACTCCAAACAGCTGACCAAACGACAGCGCGAGCAACTGCGCGGCGAGATTGAGCGCGACGCCGTCGCCTGGGCGGTGGGCATCGTCACGAACGAGGAAATCGACCAGATGAACATCCTGCGCGCCAGCATCACCGCCATGCACCGCGCCATCGACCAGCTCAGCGTGCGTCCCGACCACCTCATCATCGACGGCAACCGTTTCTATCCCTACCACGACCCCCAGCGCGACGGACAGCTGATTCCCCACCACTGCATCGTCAAGGGAGATGCCACCTACCTCGCCATCGCTGCCGCCTCCGTCCTCGCCAAGACCTACCGCGACGACTTCATGACCCGACTGCACCAGCAATACCCTTACTACGGCTGGGACCGCAACGCCGGCTACCCCACCCCCCAGCACCGTGCCGCCATCCGCCAGCATGGCACTACCCCCTACCATCGCATGAGCTTCAACCTGCTGGGCGACGGGCAGCTGAGTTTTTCGTTTGGTGTTTAGAGCATTCGTAGAACGTGAAACGTGAAGCGTAGAACGTGAAGCGTGAAGTGTGAAGCGAATACTGATGTCTTCTATCTTCCATCTATCTCCTCACTCTTCACTTTTCACTCTTCACTTTTCACTTTTCACTCTTCACTTTTCACTTTTTTACTCTTTCCCATGAACCTCGAAATCTTCACACGCCAGCTGCAGCTGCTCCAGCTTCTCACCGGCAACACGGAGCTGACCGTCCGTCAGATCTGCGAACAGCTCGACATCTCGGTCCGCACCTTCCACCGCTACGTTGCCATGTTTCGCGCCGCTGGCTTCGAAGTCAACCTCGACAGCAATATCTACTCCATCCTCCACACCTCCCCCTTCTACACCAACGTGAGCGACAAGATGCAACTGCGCAGCAGCGAGGTCAGCACCATGGTCGGTATGCTCAACCGAGCCGATCCCCGCGACCCGAGCGTGGCAGCCCTGCGCCGCAAGTTCACCAGCATCTACGGAGTGGATTTCAGCGAGGAGGCCATGCAGACCAACCAGCACATCATCCAAAACACCACCCAGATCGAGCGTGCCATCCGCCAGCGCCACGTCATGCTGCTGCACGACTACGAGTCGCCCCACCGCCAGACCCTCTCCGACCGCCTCGTCGAGCCCTTCCGCATTCTCACATCCACCGGCAGCGTGCGCTGCTACGAACCCTCGACCGACACCTGCAAGACTTTCAAGATTGCCCGAATCCGCGGCGAGGCCGAAGTGTTGCCCGACCACTGGAAACACATGCAGCAACATAAAAACTACTATGTCGATCCCTTCGGTTTCTCGGGTGAGCAGCGACACCGCGTGGCCCTGCGCCTCAGTCTGCTGGCGTCGCAGATCCTGTGCGAGGAGTTTGGGGTGAGCGAGGCGCAACTGCTCATCGACCCCGACAACCAGCACCGCCTGTTCTACACCTACGTGTGCAGCGACATTGGCATCGGACGTTTCGTCATGGGCCTGCTGGGCGAGGTCGAGGTGGTGAGCGGTCCGTCGCTCAAGCAATACATACAGGAACAAATCAAGCAGTATGCCGGCCAGGAAAACTGACCGGCATACTGCTTTTTTTCGCTTCCAAATTCCCCGCACACGATACAGCACCCCACACTTTTTAAGAAAAATCTATGTCAAAATGATGGCAGAAAGAAAGAAAATTCATATATTTGCTGCGAAATAAGGAGTTGTGCTCCAGACAGAAAAGCGAAATAATATGGAAGCTATTACTTTTACTCCAGCACAAGTGCATGTGTTCAACCTTGTGTCGCATATCAAGTCGGACAAAGGGTTGAGTCAGTTGCGCGACCAGTTGGCAGCCTTCTATGCCAAGCAGGTGGACGACGAGATGGATGCCTTGTGGGAGAGTGGCCAATGGGATGCCCAGCGGCTTCAACAATTACGCGGATCTCACTTCCGTACACATTATAGCAAATAAGCAGGCATGAATCCCGTCGTAATAGACACAAATTGCCTATTGCAGATTCTGGCAAAGAAGAGTCCCTTTCGTCCAATATGGGACGCCTTTCTCGAAGGGCGTTTCATGTTATGTGTGTCCAATGACATCCTGAACGAGTATCAAGAGGTATTGGAGCAACAGATAACGCCAACTGTCGCCGAGAATGTTGTTTTGCTGATACTCAACAAGCCGAATGTTCGTTTTGTTGACCCATATTTTCGTCTGGGGCTTATCACAGCCGACCCCGATGACAACAAATTTGTGGATTGCGCATTTGCCGCCGATGCCGACTATTTAGTGTCGGAGGACAACCATTTCAACGTACTCAAGACAATACCTTTTCCACGACTCAACCTTGTCACACTGGAAGAGTTTATCAAGACAAGGCTTATATCCTAAGTTTTTCTTATCAAAGTTAGTTGCATTTTTGACAACTAACGCCTCCGATTCCTGTCGTCTGAGAATCGCGTAAAAGTCAACGACCGACCGCTCGCACGGAAATATCGCCGCTACGACGCGTTGACTTACGACTCATTTTTCACTTTTCGCTTTTCACCTTTCGTTTGTCCGCCGACTGGCTGTCGGCAGTCGGCGGACGCAGCGTCGGCAGACGGCGGACAAACCTATCGGCAGACGGCGCTCTGACGGCCGTCAGACGGCGCTCTGCCGACGCTCAGACGGCGGACAACCGACAGAGTAAACCCAAATCGGTCATTAGAATTTCTCGGTGCTGTATGGCAGTGAGAAATCCTTCAGTTTTTCCCAAATAGAAAGGAAGGATCGTCGGGTCTTCAGTGACCTTGCCAAGTACAGGATGTGCTTA
>Ga0310691_10001442_pt1 | contig 36180 bp, 30 predicted proteins | sample 176DNAGHGlowgp2_FD_203887 | JGI IMG/M metagenome (GOLD analysis project Ga0310691, IMG submission 203887) | Sheep rumen microbial communities from Palmerston North, Manawatu-Wanganui, New Zealand - 1766 DNA GHGlow gp2 (v2) (version 2) | ecosystem: Host-associated > Mammals > Digestive system >... | reverse complement strand
GTTATGCAGCGCGGCTACTATGTCGAGTTTCTAAGGACTTTCGAACACTGCTTCTACGTGTTCGGACTTACCATGGCATACTTGTTTGCGACGCAGGATGGATCTCTGTATTCCAGAATCATTCTCACCCTCACATTTGTATTCCACATTGTATTTGGTTACATCTACCGCATCCTTTGGAAGAATATAGTGAAGGTATTCGGTATGCACAGCGGGGCGAGAAACAACATACTTGTTGTAACTACCTCGGATAATGCAGAAGAACTACTTACACGATTGAGTTCAAATGACATGACCGGATACTTCATCTCCGGTGTTGTTCTTACAGAGAAGACGGATCTCAAGGAGATCCATAACTATAAAATCGTATCGGATCTTGACGGTGTAACCGAGTATATTGTTCGTGAATGGATCGACTCTGTTTATATCGATGCTCCATTCTCGGATGAACGCATAGTCAAGCTGATGGATGACTGTTCTGTTATGGCTGTTCCAACCCACTACCATGTTCCATATATGTCCAGAAATGGTGTCAAACGATTCTCGGAGAGAATCGGTGGCACAACAGTGTTAACTACTTCCATCAATTATGCCACGCCTGTACAGATTTTTATTAAACGAGCGTTCGATATATGTGTTGGATTGGTTGGAAGCTTGGTGGCACTTCTGATCATGGCTGTTGTTGGACCGATCATCAAGAAACAATCTCCAGGACCGATTCTCTTTAAGCAGGAGCGTATCGGACAGAACGGAAAGCATTTCAAGATGTACAAGATCCGTTCCATGTATATGGATGCAGAAGAGAGAAAGAAAGAATTAATGGATAAGAACAGGGTCAAGGATGGTATGATGTTCAAACTTGATTTTGATCCGCGCATTATCGGGAACAGAGAGCTCCCGGATGGTACGAGGAAGGCCGGTATTGGTGAGTTCCTCAGAAAAAGCAGCCTGGATGAATTCCCTCAGTTCTTCAATGTTCTTGGTGGATCCATGTCCATGATTGGTACACGTCCTCCGACGTTGGATGAGTGGTCGAAGTATCAGCTTCATCACAGAGCAAGACTTGCAACTAAACCTGGCATCACGGGCCTGTGGCAGGTAAGTGGAAGATCGCAGATTACTGACTTCGAAGAAGTAGTTAAGTTAGATACGCAGTACATTGCAAACTGGAGCATAGGGAAAGACCTTAAGATTCTGTTCAAAACAATTGGTGTGCTGTTTACTAGAAAGGGTGCTATGTGATACGAGAATGGCGCATGAGGCTTTCTAGTAACCCTATAGTTGTTTCAAATATATGTCAAAGAAATCGTCGGAATCAATGAATATTGCCATGTTTGGTCAGAAACATGTATTAAGCCGAGAAGGTGGAGTAGAGATAGTAGTAAACGAATTAGCTACGCGTATGGTGGCACGAGGCCATGCTGTAACTTGTTTCGATCGACGTACACGCCACGTTGCTGGATCGGAATTGGATAAACGTGTGGAATACAAAGGTGTAAAGATTAAATCCGTATGGACTTTAGACAAAAAAGGGTTGGCTGCTATGACTTCTTCCTTTGCAGCAGCATGGAAAGCGGCTTGGGGAAAGTATGATGTGGTACATATCCATGCAGAGGGTCCGGCTGCTATGTGTTGGCTACCACGATTAACTCAAAAAAGAGTTGTGGTGACCATTCACGGATTAGACTGGCAACGAGCCAAATGGGGCGGTTTCGCAACTAAATACATTAAATATGGTGAGAAGCAGGCGGTGAAAAGGGCTCATGAAATCATAGTGTTAAGTCGAAGTGTCCAAGACTATTTCAAGTCAGTTTACGACAGGGACACAGTTTTCATCCCTAATGGTGTAAATTATCCCGAATTACTTTCTGCGAATGAGATTAACAAATTGTGGGGATTGGAGAAAGATGGATATGTCCTCTTTCTGGGACGTATTGTTCCTGAAAAGGGATTAAGGTATCTTGTCGAAGCATGGAAATCAATTCATACAGATAAGAAACTTGTTATTACTGGAGGTAGTTCCGACACCGAAGAGTTTATGAACGAGCTAAAGTCTTTGGCAGGTGAGAATGTTGTATTTACAGGTTTTCAACAAGGTAAGGTTTTGGAAGAACTGTTCAGCAATGCATATATTTATACTTTGCCGTCTGATCTCGAAGGTATGCCGTTGAGTTTACTGGAAGCGATGAGCTATGGTAATTGTTGTGTAGTCAGTGATATTCCTGAATGCACAGAGGTTGTGGAGGACAAGGCAGTCGTATTTCCCAAAGGAAATACAGAAGCCTTAACAAATACACTTCAGCATTTGCTTGATTCTCCCCAAACTGTGCGACGATATAAAGATGGAGCTGCAGATTTCATAACCAGGAAATACAACTGGGATGATGTTGTGGAGAAGACGTTGGAGTTATACAAGACATGAGAGTGCTGATAGTCAATAAGTTTTTGTATCCTAATGGTGGATCGGAAACATACATTTTCAAACTAGGAGATTATCTCAGGTCTCACGGCCATGAAGTCCAGTTTTTCGGGATGGAACATGAGGGACGTTGCGTAGGAAATGCGGTTAACGCCTACACATCTGATATGGACTTCCATGGTGGTTCAAAGATAGCTAAACTTACTTATCCGATTAAAACCATTTATAGTTCAGAGGCCAGAAAGAAAATCAGATTAGTTCTCGATGACTTTAAACCAGATGTTGTTCATCTCAATAACTTTACGTACCAGATCACTCCATCGGTCATTCTGGAAGTTATTAAGTGGAGAAAAAAGAATAAAAGATCGTGCCGAATTGTCTTCACAGCACATGACTATAATCTGATTTGCCCCAATCACATGTTGAACAATCCCAATACAAGACAGAATTGTGAGAAGTGTCTGGGCGGTCATTTTCTCAATTGCACGAAAGGAAAGTGCATCCATGGAAGTACAGCGAAGAGTCTCGTGGGGACAGCAGAAGGTATGTACTGGAAGTGTAGAAAAACGTATCGGTATATTGATTCGGTCATTTGTTGTTCTGAATTCATGAAGAATAAGATGGATACAAATCCTTTGTTTGCTGGTAAAACAATAGCACTTCACAATTTTATAGATCAGGTCGAGTGGATAGATACTTATAAGAAAGACTATGTTCTATACTTTGGTCGCTATTCGGAGGAAAAGGGAATAGGAACACTGGTTGAGGTGTGCAAGTCTCTGCCCAATATACAGTTTATCTTTGCGGGAACTGGTCCTCTTGAAGAAAGAATTGCAAGTGTATCCAATATCACAAATGTTGGCTTTAAGAAAGGTGCGGAACTTGAAAATCTGATTCGTGAAGCCCGATTCTCAATTTACCCATCTGAATGGTATGAGAACTGTCCTTTCTCAGTTATGGAAAGTCAGATGTATGGAACTCCTGTTCTTGGCGCAAATATTGGAGGAATTCCTGAATTGATTCAAGTTGGCAAGACCGGAGAACTCTTTAAAGCAGGAGACAGAGATGAGTTGAAACAGAAGATTCAGAATCTGTGGTCGAATCGTGCCAAGACTGATGAGTATTGCAGTAATTGCAAGAATATCAGTTTTGATGATATCGCACAGTACTGTGAGAAATTGATGAAGATATATGAAGGGGAAGAATAAAATGGCTTCTAAAGAGAAGAAACTGAATGGAACAGTTATCGTGACATATCGATGCAATGCGCGTTGTTCAATGTGCAATAGATATAAGGCTCCATCTAAACCAGAGGAAGAAATCAGTATTGAGACAATTAAGAAATTGCCGAAGATGTACTTCACAAATATTACGGGAGGAGAACCGTTCATCAGAACAGACCTTCCGGAGATTGTTCGCGAATTATACAAGCATTCGGATCGAATAGTGATCAGTACAAATGGATTCTTTACTGACCGTATAGTCGCACTGGCAAAGGAGTTCCCCCAGATTGGAATCCGCATATCTATCGAAGGACTTGAGAAGACAAATAATGAGATCCGAGGTCTTGAGAACGGTTATCAGCGTGGATATCAGACATTAAAAACGCTTCGCGATATGGGAATGAAAGATGTAGGCTTCGGTATGACTGTTCAGGATAAGAATGCGCCGGATCTTGTTCCGCTGTATGATATTTCGAATGAAATGGGAATGGAGTTTGCAACAGCTTCGCTTCACAATAGCTTCTATTTTGTTGAAGCCAAAAACATCATTCATGACCGACCGATGGTTGCGAAGAACTTCGAAGAGCTCGTAAACAAACTGTTGAAAAGTAAGAGCCCGAAGAAGTGGTTTAGGGCGTATTTTAATCACGGTTTGATCAATTATATCTATGGTCAGCCACGACTTTTACCTTGTGATATGTCTTTTGATACTTTCTTCATCGATCCATATGGCGATGTAATGCCTTGTAATGGAACGAAAGATAAAGAGGTGATGGGAAATCTTAACGTGCAGACATGGGACGAGTTGTGGAATAGTCCGGAGGCAGAGAAAGTCCGTCAGAAGGTTCGTCACTGTGATCGTCAGTGCTGGATGATCGGTTCTGTGAGTCCTGCGATGCATAAGTATATCTGGAAACCTGGTTGGTGGGTATTCAGACACAAGGTTAAAGGTATATTCTCAAAAAAACCGTACAGCATGTACGAGAACAAAATTTGTTGTAAGTATCGTGATGGTAAGGTTACAAAGGAAGAGCTTGATGCGTGTTCAACATGTGATCTGAATGCTGTAATCAATAATGGCCTTTCTGCTGCTTCGCAGGAACAGTTGAAAAATAAAACCGGTGAAGAAATTGTTGACGCTGATATTGCGGCACAGATGAAAGAATAACTTGACATGAAGAAAATATATGTAATAACTAGACATCATATATCGAATTACGGTTCGCTTCTACAGAGTTTTGCAACACAGACTGTGATTGCAGAAATGGGGTATGATGTTCGGATAATCGATTATGTAAGACATGATGAGGATTATCATAATATCACGGAAGTCTTATTGAAGAAGAATCCCAAGTGGAACAGGAATGCTATTACTAGGTGTATATATAGAATATTTCAGAAACCTGAGTATATCATGTCTGGAAAAAGATTTCGAGAAATGCAAAAAGAATACTTGCAACTAACAGAAAAGGTTTCTAAGAAGGATGAACTGACAAGAATAACGGCAGACGCGGATATTTTACTTACAGGAAGCGATCAAGTCTGGGGACCAATTGGCGGTGACCAATACGACAGCAATTACTTTCTTGATTTTGCAGGATCTGCTGTCAAAAAGGTGTCATATGCGGCAAGTTTCGGTAACTCTGAACTAAGTGAAACAATCAGACCTCACATAACTTCACTTCTAAGTGATTATTCACAGATTACAGTTCGTGAGAAATCAGCTGTGGATATATTAACTTCTTTGGGACTCGATAGAGTTCGCCAAGTCTTAGATCCTACGTTATTGTTAAATAAATCCGAGTGGGGCAAATTAATCCCGAATATTCAGCGGAAGCCCTTTGTTTTGATATATCAATTACACAAAAACGATGAGATGGATCGTTATGCAAAACAGTTTGCTAAGAAAGTGGGATTGCCGCTCATCCGAGTTACAGCGACACCGCATCAAATGATTCGATCGGGGAAAACAGTTCTCCTTCCGAAACTAGGAGATTTTCTTTGGTATGTAAAGAACGCAGAATACATGATTACTGACTCTTTTCATGGAACAGCGTTTGCTATAAACTTTGGTACACAGTTCATAAATGTCTTGTCATCGGGACATCGTTCGACTGATGCAAGTTCAAATATAGTAAGAACAAAGACTCGGAACAAAAGCATTCTTGAATTAACGGGATTGTCTGATCGAATACTGTCGTCATTTGATGACTTTTCGATGATAGAAAGAAAGATAGATTATACTCGGGTTAATTCAATTCTTTCTAGAAGCAGAACGGAATCTATTGCTGAGTTGAGAAGACTATTGGAGGATAGATTGTGATTCATCAGGCCTATGCAGTTGAAAGTAGTGCATCATACGCAGCCCAAAGTTCTTCTGGAGGGGCGTTTATGGCAATACTTTCAGAAGTGTTTAAGACGAATAAAGATGTGGTAGTATATGGTGTTGAATTGTTTCATGGCCACGAGGTTAGGTATAGTGAAGCGACAACGCTAAAAGAGTGCGAGAGATTTAGAGGGTCGAAATATGTTGAAAGCAGTATTCTGTCTCTTCGTGAAGAGATTAAAAACAGATTGGAAGATGGAAAATACGTAGTTGTGAGTGGGTTACCTTGCCAGGTATATGCTTTAGATAAGTATCTCTCTTCTTGTGAGATTTCAAAAAGTAATCTTCTGCTTATAGATTTATTATGTCATGGAACGCCTCCGAATAAGATTTGGAGAGATTATGTTGAATGGTTAGAGAAAAAGTATAGATCGACTTTGATCGATTACAGTTTTAGATATAAACCGGCAAAATGGCAGAATTATCCAGCGATGGCATCTTTTCAAAATGGAAAAACGGTAATTAATTCAATGGAAGTACGAATGTTTAATTCGCTATTTTTATCTGATCTGATCATGCGAGAATGCTGTTATTCGTGTACATTTGCAAATACAGCACGCGTTGGAGACATTACTTTAGCTGATTTTTGGGGGATTCGTGAGGTGTTGCCAGAGTATAAACCGAGTGGCGCCGTATCTTTGGTACTCTCAAATACTGATAAAGCAGATAGTTTGCTTGAATTATTGTCCAAGGAAAACAACACCAAAATGATGAGGTGTAACAATTCGGATTATATCAAATATCAACACAATCTGAACAAACCAGTTGATCGCCCAGAGAAGAGAGATGTTTTTCTGGAAGATTACAATAATAAAGGATTTGATTATTGTGTAAGAAAGTATATGAAGTATTCAGTTTTGGGCAAGTGTAAATTCTTTCTTAAGAAAGTTCTTAATGAAATTGGACTCGTTGAATTTCTTCGAAACAGACGAATTATTAGGTGAATTGGAGTAAAGAAAATGAAGAAACTCGGCGCATGTCTTGTATTGAATAATAATAATTTTGGCAGTATGCTTCAGTCTTTGGCAACTCAAAAAGCACTGGATAAGTTTAATGTTGAATATGACTTAATACGTTACAATAAGAAAAAAAGTATTCGGATGGTCCGGCGATTATTCAACCCTATTATGTGGAGCGATAAATTATTGCTTATTAAAAGAAGAATAGCGATAATGAAGAGCAAAGAGCTGAAAATGAAAGCGATGATGCGAGAAAGTGCTTTTCATCAGTTTCGAAAAGATTATTTTCATTCCTCTGAATGTGTTTGTAAGGGTTATTCCGAATTATGTGAGGCAGGAAAAAAATATGATATTTACATGGTAGGCAGTGATCAATTATGGTCACCTAGTGGACTAGAGACTAATTTCTATAATCTAATGTTTGTTGATGATGAAAAAGAAAAGTTCTCGTATGCAGCGAGTTTTGGAGTCAAGGCTATTCCTGAGAATCAAAGGAAAAAGACGACAGAGTATCTTAACAGAATTCAAAAAATATCAGTGAGGGAAAACAGTGCTTCCTTGATAGTTAAGAATCTGACTGGAAGAGATGCCGAAGTTGTAGCAGATCCAACTATGCTCTTTTCTGCGCAAGAATGGGATGAAATACTAAGAACCAAGAGAATAATAGAAGAACCCTACATTTTAGTTTACTTTTTGGGGGATAATGAGTTTCATAGAAGATCAGTTAATCAACTTAAAGAGGCTACTGGTTTGAAAGTAGTGTTGATACCTATGGAGCGACTCGAAACGATAAACAAAGGAATTGCAGACTATTCTTCTTATGAATGGAGTCCAGTAGACTTTGTCAGTTTGATTAAATATGCCGATTATGTATGTACGGATTCATTTCATGGAATGGTGTTCTCGACGCTTTTTCACCGGAAATTTGTAGTTTTTGACAGATATGAAGAATCTTCAAAAGACAATAAAAACACAAGAATCGAGAGCTTTTGCACAAACTACGGCTTAACCAATCGAAGATACCATTCTGATTCATTTACTAGTGACATATCTGATCCAATAGATTACGAACACATTGATATGTTGATACAAACGGAAAGAGAAAAATCTCTTTCCTTTTTAAAAGAAGCGCTAGAGTAAGATAGTTATAAAACGATAATCCTACATGAAAACCATAGCTACCACTGAGAGAATAGAAAGACGAGCAAACGAGATAGGAAAGAACAATATGAAAAAAGCATTAATCATTGCATCCACAGCAGGGTTTGTAAGAGCTTTTTTAATGCATGATATTGAAATGCTTCAAAATCGCGGATTTGAAGTACATTGTGCGACAAATAGTGATGGTATGGTGATGTTTGATCCGAAATCCTTCTTTAGTGAAAAGGGTGTTTTGTTGCATCAAATAGATTTTTCATCTACTTCACCCCTTAGCAGGTCCACAATGGAAGCAATGAAACAATTAAAACAATTGAAAAAAGAACACAAATTTCAATTTGTACACTGCCATACTCCGATAGTTGGAGCGGTTGTAAGATACCTGTTTAGAAAGGATAGAAAAAAAGGATGTGTTGTAGCATACACATCTCATGGATTGGCATATACGAAGAACAGTGGTTTCAAAAGCCATGCAAAATATGAAAGTGTAGAAAGAATCTGTGCACATTGGTGTGATGCGATTATTACAATTAACCAGGAGGATTATGATACTGTCAAGAAGTATTCCTGCCCCCATAAGTATCACATTAATGGTGTGGGCATTGATGTGTCGAAATATCGTAACGTTGATGTTGATCGGACAGAGTACAGAAGGAGTATTGGTGTTTCGGAACAGGACATAATGGTATTGTCTGTTGGTGAACTGTCTAAAAGAAAAAATCAACAGATTATAATACGAGCTTTAGCTGAGTTAAGCAATCCACGATATGTTTTTGTGATATGCGGCAAAGCGATGTCAGGGAAAGGAACTTACAACGAATTAGTTGAATTATCCAAGTCTTTGGGTGTCAGAACGATTTTTCTAGGATTCAGAAAAGATATTCCAGAAATTACACATTGCGCGGAAATGCTAGTTATACCTTCTACAAGAGAAGGTCTTGGATTGGCGGGTGTTCAGGCATTGGCAGCTGGTGTTCCGGTTATAGGATCAAGAGTTCAAGGAATAAAGGACTATGTGATTGATGGAGAGACTGGCTATCTTTGTGACGCCAACAGTCCTGATGAATTTGCAGAGAAGATAAAGATTCTATCCGATTCTAGCGAGGCGGATAGAATGCGTCAGAATTGTATGCGCAAGGCCGAAGAATTTGATCAAAAGGTATCCTTTTCACAGATGGAAAGAATCTATTCTGATTTGTTGGGAGAAAAGAATGTTGAATATTAATGAACCAAACAAGTGTTGCGGTTGTACTGCTTGTTATAATGTGTGCCCGGTAAATGCTATCAAAATGATGCCAGATAAAGAAGGCTTTCTTTATCCTTCTGTTGATGTCGGGAAATGCATAAACTGTGGAAAATGTGAAAAAGTATGCTTAGAGATAAGCGGATTTACATCTTTACCCATACTATCTGCATATACAGTAAGAAGTGTGGATTCTCAGATTCTGAAGACAAGTACTTCAGGCGGCGCTTTTTCGCCGATGGCACGGTTGATAATCGCAAATCAGGGAGTTGTATATGGTGTCGGATATGATGAAGATTGGTCAATTATGCATATGCGTGTTGATCAAGATGCTGTCAAACTAACCTCCTTTAGAGGATCTAAATATGTTCAGAGTAAACTGGGGAATACGTTTATCTTGGTGAAACATGACTTGGAGGAGGGAAAAAAGGTGTTGTTTTCTGGGACTCCGTGTCAAGTGGCAGGCTTGAATAATTTTCTTGCCAAGCGATATGATAACCTTTATACAGTAGAGGTTATTTGTCATGGGACGCCATCCCCATATTTATGGGAAACATATTTAAAGTATCAAAAATGTAAATATCATTCTGAACCTTCGAGGATTGTGTTTAGAAACAAGACATACGGCTATCATAGTGGAACAATGGAAATTGTTTTTCAAAATGGAAAGACGTATCATGGTAGTGCTAGAACAGATATGATGTTGAAGAGTTTTTTTCAGGAAATAGCATCGCGTCCATCATGTTACACCTGTCCTTGCAAGGGAATGAAGAGACCTGCGGATGTCTCAATTTTCGATGCTTGGCATGCGGATAAACTGGTTAATGGTTTAAAGGATGATGATAAAGGGTATACGAATGTCTTTGTAAATTCTGAGAATGGCAAATGGCTTCTGATGGCTTCCCAAAATCAAAGGTTTTCTGTGGATGTTAGTCAAGCCGTTAGCCTTGATGGCATCATGGTATGTAATCAGCCTCATATGCATCCGAAACGATCAGAATTCTATCAAATACTGGCAGATAAGGGGATAGAAGAAGCTGTTCAATCTACTATTCCAATACGAGTAAAAGATCATCTAATTGAAAAATCAAAATCTATCTTTTACAAGGTTGGAGTATTTACGTGGGTAAAGAGAACCTTTAAGAGGAAGAAGTAATATGAAAGTAAAGAAATCAAGTTTAGTAGCATACTGTATATGGCTGTTTCCCATAACAATGCTATTATCTGTAACTACACTAGGAAATGTTCTGCCGATTCTATCTTATTACGATGAAATCGTGGGAGTTATATCTGTCATATATCTTATTCCTTTCATCGTAAAGAGACAGTTGGATAAACGCGATATGAAGATAGTGTATTTAATGACAATTATTACATTAATAGGGTTAGTGTCAAATGTTTATAGTAGACTAATTTCAAATATTTTTCCGATTGTTGTTGATATAGTAGCTTTATGGAAGCCGATAGCGTGTTATCTTGCATTTAAGAAATACAGTGTGAATCATAGAGAAAACATGATTAGTTCTCTATACGAAGGTGCGAAGATAGTAATAGTGTTTGTTGCCTTCACAGCTATTATTGGTCAAGTTTTTGACATTGGGGTATCAGGGGCCAACATCTTTGGCAATATTAAGAGTTTCCGATTTTTTTGGGGCAATTCATTGCAAACGGGGTGGCTCTTGTATACATGTATGCTTATTATATCTGCTAGGGCCGAGTCGGAACAAGTAATCAAAAGATACCTTTTTATCGCTCTTGTTCCGTTGATCTTAACAGGAGCTTCGACTGTTTGGTGTTGGTGTGTAATCGAATTTGTCCTTATATCGATGCTTAAGGAGAATCAGCGATTCAAGAGGAGATATATAATAGTATTTGCTGGGGCACTTATCGGTCTATGCTATGACGATTTCGTGCAGTATTTCTTAAATCCTAATGCACCAAGAGCTCGATTTATAAATGCTGGAATTAGGGTGGCAAATAAGTATTTCCCATTAGGGTCTGGATTTGCAACTTTTGGATCGGAAATGGCAGCAAGATATTATTCTAAGATATATCAGGAGCTCGGTTGGACTCATACTTATGGCCTTGGAATGGAATATAAGCAATATTTGAATGATGATTTTTTTGCATCTATAGCTGGACAATTTGGGTGGATTGGTTTTATTTTATACCTCATCGGCTTCTATGAGATATTTAGCACAATAAACAGTAAAATACTTAATCGATTTGAAAGAGCAAGTTCTTTAGCCACAATTTTGACAATGGCTGCTGCTATGCTTGGTAGCGCATCGGTCAAGTCTGCAATGGGAGTTTGTACCTTTGCTACATTGGGCCTTATTGCATCGAAAACCTCGATAGGAGTTTGCGATTGAACGAAAAAGGAGAGCGATTGATGAAGCAGAAGGATGCTTTTGATTTGACAAAGTATTGTTTGGCTATTTTGGTTGTAGCGATTCATACGGAGCTGGCACCAGGGGTTTTATATCCATGGTTAAGACTTGCAGTCCCATTATTTTTTATTCTGTCATCGTACATTTTGTTTGCAAAAATCAATGGCGTATCAGACGATTACCAAAAAAAAGTCCATATCAAAAGGTTCGTAAAGCGCAATCTGCAATTATATGCTTTCTGGTTTGTGATTCTGTTACCCATCACTGTTCTTGTGCATAAAGAATGGTTTGCTGCTGGTTGGACAGGTGTGAGAATTACTGTAACACAACTCTTGTTTTCTTCTACATTTGTTGCATCATGGTATATCATCGGTTCGGTATGGGCTGTTTTTATTCTTTATGCTCTGAGAAAAGTTGATTGGAGAATTCTCATGGTATTCTTTTTGATGATATACGTGTTCTGTTGTTTTAGGTCTGGTTATTATACTATTTCTTCCAAGAGCAGAATGGTAATAAAACTGTATCAGCATTATGAGTGTGTTTTTACGTGTCCGGTTTTAAGTTTTCCGATAGCATCATTCTGGATGTTTCTCGGAAAACTATTTGCTGATCATGAGTCCCTGAAAGGACACACAAAGCTCTGGCTTATTGGAATTCTATTGAGTTCGATTGGTTTGTTTTTAGAATGGAAGGTCATGGTATCTTACGGTGCAAGAGTATCGTCAGATCTGTTTTTCTTCCTTGCGCCGTTAAGTGTTTGTATATTTGCTATGATAAAGGAGATAAATATATCGCTTAAATATGCTAAATTATTGCGAACTATAAGTGTAATTATGTTTCCGTTACATGCATCATTAGCTAGAGTCTTTTCATACGTCGCTTCGACAAGAATTAAAAAAAACTATCCACTGATTAATTTCTTGATTATAATAATAATTTGCCATATTACGACTATTCTTATATTAAAATTGGAGAAAAGGAAGCATTTCAGCATTTTGAAGTATTCACACTGAAATAGATGAGTTGGCTTATTCTGCAACAGGAAAAACAGCTTTCTTTGGGAATGAAGAGGCTTTGGAATACACCATTGATATTGGGAAGAAAAATGTCGTATGAAGAAATGATTGTGAGCTACCATGTACTCATTGCTGAGGATGAAACTAGTCAACTCGGTCCAGTAGTTTTGAATTATGAAAGCTTGAAGGAGACCAGATGAAAAAAGGATTATTACACATTATCATTGCCAATGTGCTATACATGGTCCTAGTAGCTGCGACTAATTTTGTCCTGCCCAAATTTACATCCATTGAAACCTATTCTGCTATAAAGGAGTACACGCTGTACATTACTACATATGCAACTATTATGACCCTTGGATATGTTCAAGGAATGTATGTCGAGTATGGTGGAAAAAAGATCGAGGAATTGTCTTCAAAAGCGGTCGGAAGCAGTTTGTTTTCTTTCTTTGTCTTCATGCTGCCGGTTTCGGTAGCTGTAACGATATGGGGATTCTTGTCAACGAATCCTATTTTCATGGTTTTGGGTGCTGGTTTTTTATCTACAAATCTGCAATCATACTATCAACTGTTTTATCAAGCTACAGGTGATTTTAAGTCATATAGTAAAGCACTAAATGCATCTAGATTGATATTGCTGTTGGGAAATCTTATTCTTATCTTTGTTCTGAGAACGGATAATAAACTTCTCTACATAGCAATAGGTCCTTTTGTTGGAATGTGTGTGACCATATATTTAACTGCTGTTCTTAATCGCAGAATTCCAATAATAAAGTTTTTTGCATTTAGAAAGCATGAAGTGTCAACAAATATACGAAAAGGTTTTATATTGATGCTAGGAGATTTCGTCTCAAAGTTCTTCTCCAGTATTGACCGCTGGTTTGTCAAAGCGTTGATGACCTCTCTCTCATTTGCATTATATTCGTTCGCTGTCAGTATGGAACATATGGTTAACACTTTTATGTCTCCAGTTACAGTATCGATGTATAACTATTTTTGCAAAAAACCCTCACTTACAGAAATCAAGAAGACAAAGGATGCTGCACTTATATATGCTATGGTTATAATTGCGGGAGCTTATCCGGCAAAACTAATCGTGGAACATTTCTTGCCGAAATATATTGGTTCTACAGAAGTTATGTTTTTTCTTTTTGCCGCACAAGGAATCAATGCGATCATAAAAGGTATATACGTAAATAAGTATAAGGCAGAAGGGACGCAAAAAAAGTATCTTTATCAGATGATTGCGATGTTGATTATAGCAGTGATTCTAAATGGTGTATTTTATTACTATACACGATCAATAAGTGCGATTGCTGCTGCAACACTAACGACGAATGTTATTTGGTTACTGTATTGCGAATGGGAAAACCCGGATTTAAGGTTTGGTTATAAGTCTGTATTATCATTAACTATTCTGATTACAGTCTATATGGTTACTGGTGCAAAATGTAATTCAATAATCGGATGCATAATATACTGTGGGGTTGGAATCTTGCTGTGTGCCACTCTTATGAGGGAGACTTTCATATATGTATGGAAATCATTTGCAACGCCGGCACTTAAGCGAATTCGCAAATAATTCAAGGAGCGTTTATGAAAGTATCGATTAATACAACATATGCATATATGAGGTTGAATTTGAATTATGGATCAATATTGCAATGTTATGCACTTCAAAGAGTTCTGTCTCAAAGAGGCCATACGAGTAGTGTTGTACGAGATATTAGGTCAAATCCGAAGGTGATTCTTCGCCGTATGAAGAATATTCGTTATCCGGCGTGTTTTTTTGCTAAGTTATCAGCACAGAATAAGGCGAAAAATTTCATTAGAAGACAAATGAAAGTCTCACCGAGGATTTATTATTCTTACGCATCTCTACAATCTCATTGCCCAGAAGCGGATATTCATATTGCAGGAAGTGATCAAATCTGGAGAAAAATGAATAAGTCTCGTTTTTTGGCCTATGTTCCTGATAATGTAGTTAAGCTATCTTATGCAGCCAGCTTTGGCCGACGAGAGATACCCAATAATGAACAAATGGAGATGAAAAAGTTATTAAGTCGATTTGATGGTATAAGTGTTCGCGAAGAAACGGGATTGCAAATATTGCAATCGATGGGTATCGAAGGGCAGATGTTATTGGATCCGACACTTCTTCTGGATTCAAATGAGTATCCAGTAAGTAGTGTTGAGACTAACTTAGACGAATATGCATATTGCTATTTTGTCAATGTAGGTAGATTGGATAGTATTCCATTTGTCAGCATTCAGGAGTATGTAAGAAGCATTGGTGCAAGATTGAGGATTACTTCGCCTAACAGCTATCCATTGTTTGCTAAACTACGGCCGGAATTCCCGTCAGTTGAAGACTGGCTATCACTATATAAAAATGCTAAGTGCATAATAACTAACACGTATCATGGACTCCTGTTTTCTATAATATTTAAAAAGAATTTCCTTGTATGTTTGCAGGGAGGTGGGCTTCATCCTGAAAATGATAGATTTATTACTGTGATGAATATGCTGGGGTTACGTGATCGTGTGATATCTTCTGATGACTCTGCTAATGATATAAGTAAAAAAATGGAAATGTCCATCGATTATGAGAGAATCTACGGAATAATACATGATCGAAGAAAGGAAACAGAAGAATTCTTCTTGAAGCACGGATTGTAATGAAAATCACTATAGATGAAAAGACATGTACGGGATGTAGGGCGTGTGAACAGATGTGCCCTGTTCACGCGATTAACATGTATGAGAATAATGAAGGCTTCATATATCCTCAAATTAATCAAGATATATGCGTTGGATGTGGGTTATGTATTAAGAAATGCCCATCTAACACTGACGTCCGTAGTGAGGGAAAACTACAACAACCATTAGCATATGCAGCAAGACTTAAAAATCGTGAAATGCTGTTAAGTAGCACATCAGGAGGGTTCTTTGTGGCTTTAGCCGAAGAGATTCTTTCATCAGGCGGTTCTGTATTTGGTGTAACGATGGATGAAAATTACAATGTATTCCATAAGAGTATAAATACAGCGACGGAGTTGTATATGCTGCAAGGAAGCAAGTATGTTGCAAGTGATACGAACGAATCGTATATTCGAACCCAAGAGATGTTGATAAAAGGCAAAAGAGTGTTATACTCTGGACTGCCATGTCAGATAGCTGGGTTGAAATCGTTCCTGCAGCGTGATTATCCCAACTTGGTTACTGTTGACGTTGTTTGTCACGGGGTTCCGAGCCATAAACTGTTTCGCACTTATGTTGATAGCCTTCGTAGCGGACATGGCAATATGATCAAAGACTATCGATTCAGAGATAAAAGCAAATATGGGTGGGGAGTGCATTGGAGTTATTCAAAAAATGGCAGACGCAAATACGGCGGATTATACGATGATCCATATATATCTGTTTTTATTGATGCGAAAGCCAATAGAGAATCCTGCTACTGTTGTAAGTATATAGGGGTGGACACACGCCCAGGCGATTTCACGCTAGCAGATTATTGGGGGGTGGAAAGAGTTCATCCCGGATTCGCGTCAAGAGATGGAGTTTCTGCAATTATTTGTCATACTGAGAAAGCAAAGATGTGGTGCGATAAGGCTTTGCAAAGATGTTTTCATATAGAAACAGATGTCGAAAGCATAAAAAAGTATAACCCGAGTTTGGTTCGTAGCGCAAAACGACCGGAGGATCGTGATAGTGCATACAGTGGAATTGATTCGATGACTCCTGAAGAGTTTGTTAGATGTCGAATGAAGCGTTCACCTCAGAAAGTATTAAAGACGAAGATTAAGCTTCTAATGCCATATGGAGTTCGTGCATTTGTCAAACGATGTACAAAACATTGACTATTGGAGGGTATTGTGAATGACAGATACACAAAAACTTTTGCTTGAAGTATTAAGCATTCAATATAATAAAGCAAGAAAATCATTGGAGTTGACAGCAAGTGAATGGATTAGTATTTTAACAGAGGCTAAGTATCAGGCCACATTTCTAGCTGCTTATAGCTTGCTTCCGGATAGCTTGACTTCTGATAGCAACTTTTCGGAATTTGAAAGATATAAGCATTATTGTATAGCATCAAATGTCAGAAATCTGTATTATCATAATGAACTTCACAAGTTATTATGTAATGAAGACATTGATTATGTAGTATTAAAGGGGCAAGCATCAGCACATTACTATCCAGATCCATCGGTACGTCTTATGGGAGATGTCGATTTCTATGTGTGTAAAGGATCAATTGAACGAATTGATAGTTTATTTCAAAAGCAAGGCTTTGTACGAAGACAGTCAGCAGATCGGCATCCTTTTCACTGGGGATATGACAAAAATAAGACTTCGTTTGAAATGCATTGGGGTTTGCCAGGTATGCCTGAAAACAATAGTACACTTGATAAACTAATGTCGAATCTGCTTGAAGAAAGAAGACTATTACAGGATTCAGGAAAGGCGTTTTATATTCCATCACAATTCCATCATGGTCTAATTTTGTTGCTTCACTCTATTGCTCATTTGACTAGTTGGGGAATAGGATTAAGGCATTTGTATGATTGGATTGTGTTTGAAAACAGTTTTGATGAGAATGAGTTTGTTGATATGTTTGAGCAATCACTTAAGAATATAGGTTTGTGGAAATATGCTCAAATACTAAGCCGAACTGGTTCGATATATCTTGGCGGGAAAGAGAGAGACTGGTGTAAAGAAATAGATGAATCTGTATGTAAGAGTTTAATTAATGATGTCTTGGCTGGTGGCAATTTTGGAAGTAATGACTCTACGCGAAGAAGCCAGACGAAATTCTTCCGAGACAACAAAACAAGAGAGATAAAGGACGGCCATGTAATTCGAAACATACTGACCAATCTTGATGTGAAATCGAAACGTGATTATCCATTGTCTGGAAAGTGTATACTGTTAAAACCAGTGGCGTGGACGATGGTTGCAGGTGGACACATATTTCGAGTTGTAAGAGGAAAGAATCATAATGAACTAAATCGACAGATATATAATGCTGCCAGGAGTCGTCAACGTCTTTACTCTGCAATGGAGCTTTTCGTGCCGGAAGATTAAATAGGATGCTTTCCGATTGCTTGTTCAACTTGCATACATGTAGTTATTTATCCGACCGAAGTATTATTTTATGTCTGGAGTAGAATATGGAAGCAATATATACGATAGTTTCTGTTCTGATTATTGGTGCGTTGGTCATATATGTTTATCTGACTGCAAATAGAAGACACATTGCTGTTCTTTTCATATTCTATATGGTTTGTGTGCTTGCGATTACGGTGTTGCTTAGAGCAAGTGCTTCTGATGCGCTAGTTGTATTTAATCCGTTCAAAAGATATAAAGTTATAGTGAAATCATTCTATACAAGGACCAAAGATGATGGTTTTTCAGGAACTTTAATGAGCATTAGAAAGACTTCAGTTTTATTAAATGAGATAGTTCAGAATATTCTGCTTTTTATTCCTTTTGGGTTTCTACTTCCTATCAGCTTGAAACCAATTAATAAACTGTGGAAAGTTTTAATATGTGGACTTGCGTTCAGCTTTTTTATAGAGACTATACAATTGATGACACATCGTGGTTGTTTTGATGTGTCAGATCTTATTCATAATTCAGTTGGAGCAATTGTGGGTTTTATGATTTTCCACAGATTATTGAATAAGAATAGAGCAGACTATCAGTAACCATATATTAAAATGCAGGAGAAAAGGAAGCATTGTTGACTGATACTATGTATGATTTCTGCTATAGTAAAACTAATACATCAATCAGAAATCGAGGCTTGAATAGTTGAAAATCGGAATCATAACGCTATTCCATAATAATGCGAATTATGGAGGTGTGCTTCAAGGATACGCCTTAAAGACACATTTGGAACGACTGTGTCCTGGAGCCCAGGTTGATATTTTGAAGTATCAATCACGAAAGAACGCTATTTATCCCCATAGACTACTGCAGGCGTTGCAGTATTCGCCAGTAGAGATAATTCGTCGTGCAACTAATTGGAAGATTAAAGGTAACGTGCATAGCAGAATTCTTTCTCAAACGAAACGCCTCGGACAATTCAATCAGTTTACAGAGCAGTGTACAACTAATCACAAGGTGTATACGGATTCAAATCTTGTTCATGCCGCTGAAGAATATGATGTATTGATATGTGGTTCTGATCAGATATGGAATCCGAATGTCTCAAAACCCGGATTCTATTTGTCTTCTATCAGCCAGGAATGTGTAAAGGTTTCGTATGCTGCCAGTATAGCGAGAGACGATCTTCGAAAACGAGAACGAAACATTATGATTCCGCTTATTAGTAGATTTGACTTTGTTTCAGTACGGGAAAGAACTGCTGTGGATATTATTCAGAAGTACTCACGCGGAAGACTCAATGTTAAAGAAGTGCTTGATCCAGTTTTTCTTCTTCGTGAGAGTGATTGGTCCAAGATATCCAATTATGGCGCGAATAAAGAGAAATATGCCTTGGCATATTTCTTCTCGGATAGTAAGAATAACACGGAGCAGATTATTAAGTTTTGTGAACAAAAAGGTTTAAAACTAAAAAAAATATCATTCAATCCAAACGAAATAATAAAGGCTGATGAAGAATATATATGTGAAAAACTGTACGACATTGGTCCATACGAGTTTTTAGGATTATTTCGAAATGCCAGTTATGTGTTCACGGATTCATTTCATGGAACCGCGTTTTCAATACTATTTAAGAAACCATTCTGTGTATTTGAACGTGATAAGAAAAGCAAGGTTTCAAAGAACTCTCGTCTATACGATCTTTTGAAGAAATTCGAGTTGAACGATCGACTAATGAATGATTTCGCTAGTTTTGATAAAATATTAAATTCTGGCATTGATTATCTTTCGCTTGAATCTCGGTTGGAACAATATAGAGCCGAATCAAATCAGTTCTTAATTGAAGCAATATCTTCGGTGAAAGGTGAAAAACGTTCGATTTGCAGAACTGTTGAAGAAATGAAAGATTACAATTGTTGCGGCTGTGGACTATGTGCTGTGATATGTCCAGAGAAATGCATTAGTATGATACAGTCTACAGAGGGCTTCTATTATCCCAAGATTGACGAAGTGAATTGCATTGGCTGTGGAAAATGTATCAGCGAGTGTGAAGCAAGGAAAACCAATAGCATCGCCGATAGTGCGCCGATTTGCTATGTTGGATATAGTAATGAAGACGCAGTTCGATTGATGAGTTCTTCTGGTGGATTATTCTATGAACTTGGCAAGGCAATTATTCATGAGAACGGCGTGGTTTACGGGGCGAAGTTTAGTCAGGACTTTGCAGTGGAACATGCTAGAGTTGATTCATTAATTGGTTTGAACGCCATACTTACTTCTAAGTATGTCCAGAGCAAGATGGATATTGTAGTATATGAACAGGTTCTATCTGATCTGGATTCAGGAAGAAAAGTCCTATTTGCCGGAACCCCATGTCAAGTAGCTGCTATACAAAGAATAGCAAACGAAAAGCATATGGAAGAAAAACTGTACACTGTCGATTTTGTATGTCATGGTGTTCCAAGTCCATCGGTATGGAAGTCATATGTTTCATATCAAGAGAAAAAGAACGGAAAAGAAATTGATTCAATCAATTTCAGAGATAAAAAGCACGGCTCGAAAAGTTGGCATGATTTTTCTTTGCTTTTGAAGTTTGTAGATGAATCATCCTACTATCGTTCACATGAACTTGATCCATATATGCAAGCCTTTCTTTCGAATCGCAATCTTCGACCATCGTGCTATGATTGTCTATTCAAAGATCGGATGTATAAGTCGGATATTACTATGGGAGACGCATGGAAAATCGAAAGAGTAAAAAAAGAATGGTCTGATGATAAAGGGACGTCAGTGATAATAGTTCGATCTGAAAAAGGTGAGAAACTACTAAAGATGTTGACGGATTCTTTTTCTTTGTCGAAATCAACCTATGACCTTTGGACGAGGTTTAATCCAGCAATGATTCAGCCAAGTTCTATGCCTTCATCAAGAGCAGATTTCTTTTGTGAGTTTTCGAAAAGGCAAAGTGACGAATCCTTTTGGAAGAATATACGAAAAAGATTAGGAAGAAAACGAGTAAGCTATTTTGTCAAGAGAACACTTATAATGACTAGGCTTGATCGGGTTATTAGAAGACGTTTATGATAATATAGAAATAGTGTATTAACATCTGTACAAGGATCAAAAAGATGATATCAGTTATCGTAGCGATTTACAATGTTGAATCATATCTTCAGAAGTGTCTTGATAGTTTATCAGCTCAAGATTTTGAAGACGTTGAGTTTCTGCTGATTGACGATGGGTCGACAGATAACAGTGGGGAGATAGCTGATCATTATCAGGATTCAAGATTTAGAGTTTTTCATACATCTAATCACGGCCTGTCAGCTGCAAGAAATTATGGGTTAGATAAGGCGCGTGGAAACTGGATAATGTTTGTAGACGGGGATGATTGGGTCGCCCCCGATTTCTGTTGCGCTCCATACAAGGCTGCTATGGAGCAAAATGCTGATATTGTGGTTTTTCAATCGTATTACCAAAAAAACGGAAAGATTAGTGAATATCAAGCAAAGAGTATAATACCTCAAGGTATAGTTAGTGAAGAAACAGCAATCACATTGGGAAGATTTGCTGCTTGGAATAAGCTATATAAGAGATGTCTTTTTGATACTATACGGTATCCAGAAGGGCGAGTGTACGAGGATATTTATACTACTCATAGATTGATTCATCTATCTGAACGTACTGTTTTCATTCCCAATCGTTTGTACTTTCAAGTATATCGTAAATCAAGTATTTCACATGTTGCATCTGCTCAAAATAAAAAAGATTGGTTTTCAGCCTGTTTGCAACGCAATCATGATCTTGACAGTTATGGGGTTGAGAATAAAAGCAAAGAGCGGCAATTGTGTGAGTCAGCTATAGCGTATTTGATGAGTTCATATCCTGTAAATGATCCAGCATATATAAAGGCAGAACAAATAGTAGAGTCAGTGAAGAAATGGCCTGCTGGAATGAAGTGGAAAAAGAAAGTCATGGTCAATCTATGGAGAAGTAATAAACCTATATTCCATGGATTGTGTCTACTATTAGGAGTGAGAGATAGAAAAACACGAACAGTTGTAGAAAAGGTATAGAGTCTCTCTTTTTCTGAAGCGATGAAGTAAAACAACATAAATGTAAAAACGCATTAGAAATGTGTGACTGGGATTTCAGTATAGAATCATCATAACCAAACCTAAAGGATAATACAATTGAGACAAATATCCATAGAGACACTAATGAACGCCAGCTGGTGATTTCGTTAGAAAATTCGTCGAGGTGAGTATCATGTTTAAGAAGATTCACAATTACTGGCTGGAACATATTCAGCCGACAATTGTCAGATACCTTCTGTTTGTGACCAGAGGGGATTTCTTATATATCTCCATCGCATTGGTCTTAACCGTAGTGATCATCATCTGGGCTATTAAGACCCAGAGTGACTGGAACAACGTAGTTGAGCTATCAACATTCTCTGCCGTTGTACTCGAAGGCGCATTGGTCGCACTCGTCGGGCTTCTGCGCTCCGTGATCCAGGGCGTTACCGAGGATCCGGAGAAACTCACCGATGATTACGAGAACCTTGTAAAGAAAAGATATCCTTCCGAACCGAACCTGATCTGGACCAGAAACCATGGCGATTCCCTTACAGTTTTTCCGGTCGTCCATGTCGCTTGGCTCTACGATAAAGACGTGGTCGTGGAAGACTACCCGGAGAAAGAGTATGTCTTACCGGAGATTATCAACGAACACTATGAGGAACTCTATAATACACACCAGACCTCTAAAATATTCAATAATACGAATATCCGTGTAGATGACTGGTACGTCGATGAACCCGAAGGCAAGTTTCACATTGTTACAGGCAGGACGAGCTACTACAGTTCCCTGGTCACGAACCGGGCGATGGACTATGAGATCAAGAAGGGAATCACGGTCCGGGAACTTTTGGAATGTGGTCCGATGGTGCATCCGCTTAAGTATTCCAACCTTTCCAACCACCTGGGATTTAATGGCTTCGTAGAGACATCCGACCACAAGATCATTTTCGTTAAGAGAAAGAAAAATGTTTCCATCGGCAAAAGAACTTGGGGCGATAGTGTCGGGGCGAGCTTGAAGGCGAAGTACGCGCTGGACGAGCATTTCCGGTTCAGCGAGGAAGGCCTCTTTAATGCGATCGTCCGGGAGATCGAAGATGAACTTGGGATACCGGCGCTACTACTTGAGAAAACGGAGAATAATCAGAGAGTGACGCTGATCGCTGCATACAGGGATATGCTGGAGGGTGGCAAACCTCAGCTGTTGTTCTACGCGAAGGCCGACATTTCGAGCGATGAATTGAAGAATGTGTTTAAGCAGATCAACAGTAATAATACGAGTTGGCGGTTATATAAGAGGGAAGATAATGAGCAGGAGATGGAGACAGATGGCTTTCATCTCTATTTCATGGGTATGGAGGAGCTTGATAGATGTGAGGTATATCCGGATAAGATCGTTCACTCCGGGGAGATTATGAAAATGCTTCCGTCCGCGTCGTCTTGTGTGACGTTGTTTAAGTTGTATATTGATTCCGTGAAAAGGAAGAGCACGCAACTGCTGGTTAAGCGTTCGTTTGGACTGCCGGTGCTGGAGAAGAAAGTCGTCGGCAAAACGGGGGAGGAGAAGTCGGAGAACAGTGCGCGTGAGGAAGCGGACAAGGGAGCCTGCCAGGCAGAAGATAAGGGATTGTACGGGGGTGCGTGCGAGGATGGAGTTTTCTTCGGGAAGCGCTTCGTGGCCGTGATCGACGGCGTGACGTCAAAGTCGGACAGGCGCTTCGATAACAAGACTTCCGGACGGATTGCGATGGAGATCATTACGGATGTTTTCTCCCAGCTGGATAATATGGCGTTAAAGTATACGGATACTCCTCATAAAGTGCTCTCTGTGCTGGATAAGGCACTTGCTTCCGAGGATAAACGGAGGGGAGCGACAGGAGCTGCCGAGCTGTTTAAAGCGTCTGTGATCTATTTTGACCGATTGAATAAGACGGTGGTTTCGTATGGGGATTGCCGGTGCCGGATCGGAGATGTTGTTTACGACGATGTGAAGAAGGTAGACGTGGAGCTCTCGTCGAAGCGTGCGGAGATTCTGAATCAGGCTTTAGTCGACGGAAGAAGTGTCGATGACCTGCGGCGTGATGACGTCGGACGTGCGGCGATCATTCCGGAAATGCTGGAACTGTGCAAACATGAGAACGAAAGCGGCAGTGAGTACGGCTATCCGGTGCTGAACGGACGTGGTGTGAATGAAGCTCTGATCAAGGTGTACACGGTCCGCGAAGGGGAAACTGTGGTCTTGTGTTCGGATGGGTATCCTGTGGTCTGCTCGTCCTTGGAAGAGAGTGAGGAGGCACTTGCAGAGGTTCTTCGTGAAGACCCACTCCTAATCGGGAAGAATCGATATGGGTTCGTGACCACAAAGGCCTGTGGAATAGAAAACACAAGCTTCGATGACCGCGCCTGGGTGAAACTAGAGTGAAGTGTGGCACAAAGATTAATGCCTATCACAGACGCTTCAAGAAATATGTGAGACCATTTAAGGAGAGAGATTTAATATGAAACCGAGCAGACTTTACTCCCAAGATTACTCCATTCTTACACCTGATGAAATGAGAATGAAAGAAGAATATTTGAGGACGAAATCGGATATTGATATATTGAAACTAAAAACATTGAGTAGTTATCCTCTTGCAGTACGGCATAATCTTTCGCTCTTCCCTAATAATCTTATCGTGTTGCAAGAAATGAAAGAACAATTCGATATTCCGAGAGTTAATAAACAATTTTTCCAGTTGATTGAAAGGGAAAAATGCCTAGAAAGAGCGGTTTTGAATTTTATAAACAATACTCCTGCATATCACATAGTTGCAAGTGTTTTGAAAGATAGGTTTCCGTTCGGTCATCACGAGTTGTATCTATTTAAAGAGATGTGGCTTGGCTCTGACTATCGAACTGATTATGTTCTTATAGGAAAAGGATCAGGTGGGTATGAGTATGTCTTAATTGAGTTTGAAAAACCGACAGGAAGGATAACTTTGGAAAGTGGACACTGGGGTGAAGCATTCCGGAAAGGGCTGTTTCAGATTGAAGATTGGATGTCTTGGATGGATAGTAATTTTGAAACCTTTTCAAAAGATCTCGAATCCGTAAGGGGGGGATACTGTTCTCCCTGAAGAACTGAAAAAATATGATCGAACGCGATTCCATTATGTTGTGGTGGGAGGAAGACGAAGTGATTTCTCTAATGCTACATATAGAGAATCCAGGAGCATGCGTCAAAGAGATTTACAGATGTTGCATTATGACAATTTATATGATTCATCTGTTAGATTGGAGAAAGATACAACGTTTTAAAGAGATTTGCCATATGGGCTTCAATTAAACGATAATTTAGTAAACATAATCGGTAGACATTGAATGATGACTCGTTGGTTATAATCCGCTTCTTTAGCTTGAGAGTGTTTAATTGACAATAAGGTAGGTGCCGGTTAATATGTTTGTTGAAGTGGGCAACTGATTTGGGCTGACCGAAAGACCAAGAGCCATCGAGAGTGAGGGTGATACTCGCTATATATGTTTCTTTTCTTCTTATGAATTTCCTCCACTTCATGTTAGTATACTATTTTTAAGAAAGACTACAAGAACGAATGTGACTATATAGACAAGCGCTTACTACCTATCTCATGTTCATACCTCTGTCATAATTGTGCAGTATACTTTCGAAGTAGATGCACGGTCTTGTGTTACACATTTGCGTGATATTGAATTGAGAGACGATAGAAGGGTTGAAAAGAATATAAAACCTAGTAGTAGAAGGTGTGGATTCCTTAACCTTTTCGTGGTTGTGTTGGTTTTCACGTTTGCGTTTATGATGTGCTCGTGTAAGAAAAAGAATTCAGAAGAATCTTCCAGTGAAGTTCCATCCACGACAAATAGTACTGTTGGAACATCGAAAGAATCACAGAAGTCAGAGTCATCTACTGAAGAATCACAGAATATAGAAGCTTCTGTTGAAGCGAAGATATCCTCGATGCTTATGCCGGCGGATATTCAGCAACCAAGTGTTAATACCGATTCCGCAGAGGATGTGCTGGAAGAGTATTATTCGAGAGAGCAGTCCCTGGCAGAGAAAGTGAATAACAGAATAAGTGAGCTTGCTTCCTACAAGGTGATTTCTGTTAGTGGTGATAGCTGCACGGTTAGTGTCACTTCCCCCAATATAGGAAAACTGTTTGAAGCAATTCAGAAAGATGGAGGTTCTAACTCGGAAGAAGAGATACTGCAGACAATACTTGATAAACTTGATGCAGGTGACTATGAGGAACTGAAGAAGGAACTGGATTTGCCAATCGTTAATGGCGAATTAGAAATGACTGCTGAATTCATAGACGCTATGACTGGAGGGATTTTCTCCGTAGCTGAGACGTATACAGTATCGTGATATGGTAGGAAGGGTTGAGTTTATCTATGATTAAGAGAGTAGTAGCATTTGCATTATCTGTTGTTTTTTTGCTGGTGCAGGTAGATGGAATTGTATTCTCGGATACAGGCGTAGGAAATAAAGTCTTAGACGTTATTGTCGATGGGACGAAACATATTCATGTCGAAACGATCGACCACGACGGAGATGTATACATTTCTGCCGAATCTGCTTGCGAGATGGCTGGAGTGGATACATTCGAGTCGGATTCTTCCGGGTACTATTTCTCCCGAGAGTTCAAGCAGATAATTGGAAATGCGGCTGAACTGTATGAAGGAAGCATGGGGATAAACAAATTAAGATATTCCGGCAATGTTATTGAGATAGATAATAAGTTGTACTGCTCGTTAAAGGAGAGTATGGACTTCCTTCGAGCCAGATATTATTTGACAGATTCCGGTCTGATCGTCAAAACTTGTGATCTGTTTCCATCAGATGTTGTCATTTCCTATATTCGAGAGATATTCCGGTCTAATGACAACTACTTTGATATTGATGATGTTTCCAAAATGGAAACTTGGGCGGTATGCTCGTACGATCTGGTGTTTAACCACGATTTGTTTTATTTGTACAAAGGATACAGATACCAGTATACAACGGAAGAGTATGAGGATATTCTTTGTGAAATTATTTCCATGGAATCAGATTATACGGACTATAAAGATCGCATACAGATTGCCGATGATGTGAACGACTTCTTAGATAAGATGATCCTTTTTAAGGACTGTTTGGAAGAAGATGAATATGCAGATTGGTATGGGTATGCAGAAAAGACCAAGAAGAGGATTGATATATCTGATGTATTTTTTAATGCATCTGTAAACTCTTTTGAGGCTACGATTTCGTGGATCAAGCATAGTCAGACTGTAACAGATCTTGTATATGGCAATGTTGGTGGAGTAGATCATGTATTAAGAGAGAATTCAAAAGATTTTCATATCACCCCCAATTTGAAAACAGCTGCAAATAGGATACTCGAATACTATAACGAAGATTCTGTAGCAGAAGAAGTGTGGACAGAGGCTTCTTTAAAAGAGATTCTTGATTACTCTCTCCAGGTAATTGCTGATACCTTAATTGACGTTGTTTTCGAAAAAACATTTGAAAAAGCTGGTGCCTTATTCTTGGATCGAATTCACGCCCTGGCGGAAAATGCGGGCTTGGATGAAAAAGTTGAAAATACGAAAAAACTGTATGTGCTAAATGAAATACAGGATGCGGCATACTTTTACTGCTCAGATTATATTTCGAAAGCAATGTATTCGGGCGAGGCGGCTGAGAAAGTTAAATATGGCGCGATCCTTTATTTACAGGCATTTCTCTATGCCAGGGAACTTCTCGGTGTGTCGTCGGATTTGGGACATGAGGCGCTAATCAGGTATTACCTTATAGACGACGCAGAGCTGCTGGCCGAAATTAACAATCCTCAATTGAGTTATTCTGATCTTGATGATATCGGTTCGTATGCCTCCACAGAGCTGACGGATATCGTCTATGACATTTCTGTAAAAAGCCGGATCTGCCTGAATGCATATAATTATTTTGCGTTTACACCTGCGGAGGATGATGCTGTTGATATTTATCGATACGACATCGATGCGGATGGATTACTGGATTATATCGTTTCTTACAACAAGAGTGCGCTGACTTATGTTTCTTTGTCTAGTACTCCTGAAACTCCGATTTACACATATGATTCGCAATATCACAACTCTCCCTACATATGTCGGGATGATAACACACTTTATATTATGGAAGCCATTGCAAGTAATGGTCGTATCTCGCCTTTTACCGGGTATCCTGAAGGATTTGTAACCAATCCGCATTATGGTGCTTTCTATCCGGATGAGGAATCTAATGCCGATGGTACAAGGTCGGTATACGCATGTTTTGATCAAGAGGATCCGGTCGAGTTTACTGACGGAGGGTTTACTGATTATCTGGTCGAGAGAATGAATCTTTATCCTTTAGAGCTTTCGACAGAGAATATCTCTTCGTTTACGATCGACATCAGTAAGGATTATATACATGAATTAGCTGCCGGATTGGGCATGCAGGAGGGATACGAGTCTTACGAAGAGGGCGATATCAACGGTGATGGTGTTGATGATGCTTTAGTTCTTCTTTCTGCACCGGATGCGGCCTACTATGCTTTGATTAAACTGGAGTCAAACGGCGACGGTATTGCAGTATCTATAACCCCGCTATTTGCTGATAACGACGAGAAACCGGTTGATACATTGGAATACGGGAAACTGAAAGTGGCGACAAACGCCTACTTCCCTCCGTATGAGTATTATTCTGGCGGCAAAATCGTTGGTGTGGATGTTGAAATTGTCGAGGCCATAGCTGCTAGGTTGAATATCGATGTTGTATGGCAAGATGTCGAACTGGATGCCATATTCTTCGGATTGCAGAATAACAGTTATGATATCGGGATTGCCGGAGTAACGGAAACAGATGAACGTAATCTTTGCGCTGATCCTTCATACAGCTATGCAACAAATGCTCAGGTTGTAATAGTCAGAGAGGGTTCTGACATATCGAATCCGGATGATCTTGTGAACGGCAATTATGTGGTTGGAGTAAAGAAAAATACGACAGCAGATGTATATATTGTGGATGACATAGGCGAAAGCCGAGTAGTTCGATATGCTACCAGCGACGAGGCGTTAGAGGCACTCTCGGCAGATTCGGTCGATGCAGTTGTTATGGATATCCGTCCGGCAGGCGAGCTTTTGAAAAAAACTAATGGGTTAAGAGTGCTGGACCAGCTTTATGCAAGCGAGGATTACGTTATATTTGTCAACAAAAACAATCCAGAACTATTGACCAGGGTTAATCAGGCTATAATGGAAATGAAGAATGATGGAACCATCCAGAGTATTCTCGATAAATATATAAATTGATTCGGAGACGCAGATGGATTTCGGCTGAAATACGGTGTAATCTGGTTTTGAACGAGGAGATCTAAACAGGAAAGGGGTATGAATATGCGGAACAAAACGAAGTGTATGGCAATGCTTATTGTCTTGGCCTTTTCTCTCGGTCTTGCTGCTTCTTGTTCGAGGAATACTGCCGGTGACCTAAATGCTTCATCTGTTTCGAACAGTGATGCTGTTCAGTCAAGCAGTGCGACCCCGACTCCATCTCCGATTCCTACTCCGACACCGGAGCCGAGATTGGTGCAGATGGTTATTTACTATGATCCGTTTGTGATCGGCCCCAAGTATGATAAAGACTATGATTGTTCGGATGATCGGAAAAGTGAAGAAAAGTACGTGTACATGGAGCGTTATGATGCGCAGGGAAATGTAGTCTATACGAGCATATATGATCCAGAAAGAACAAATCTCAATCCCAAGCCCGCTTACACGACTAATGAGTATGAATTCTCGGATGATGGAAAACTTATCGCTAAGAAATACATTTTCCGTAATGATGAGGAGTATAATTCTACGTACGAATATGATGAAAAAGACAGGCTGATAACGGAAACAGAAGTGTATGAGAAAAATGATTCTGACTATACCTATGTTCACACTACAACGATTTCCTATGAGTACGATGAGAGGAATCAGCTAGTGAAGAAATCATTAGTCGGGATAGAAGAAATAACGACTCCGACAAATGAGCACGTCGAAATGACAGATGCGTTGGAAGATACAACATACGAATACGATGAGGAAGGGCGCGTTATTAAAGAAACGCACAATGCAACTGAGTGTCGTGACGATGAAAGAGTGCTGACAGATAATTGGGAATGTGTCAGTACATATGATGACCGTGGCCTTTTGATCGAGGAAAAGGAATACTATAATGGAGAATTGCAGGGAACCAACACATACCAATATAATGACGATGGTTTTTTGATCGAAGACATTATTCAACCGGGAATTCAGAACTTTGTTCATACCTATTATGAATACTCTGGTGATCTGCTCATAAAAACCACATCCGACAGATATGGCAGGTATTATGAGGGTGGAAAGTATCAGATGGATCCTCTTATACACGTTTACGAGTACAATGAGCAAGGAGATATCCTCACTGAAACGATAAGCGGTGAAGGGAACTTTCATGACGAAGGATTAGATTTGTACACGCTGGAGTACAATGTATATACCTACAACGAGGATGGACTTCTCGAATCGAGACAATCATATTATGCCCAGACTGCGTATCCAGATCTCACGGTAGAAGACTTACAGGCTGATGACTCCTTCAGCAACGGGAAGAGATTGTACAAGTATTACTATGAATAGAGGCTTTAGAGTATGGATTACATAATTACTATTGATGGGATGCAGATTGTTGTGGAAGATGAAAAGCCAACGGTGCACCGAGACAGGTTGCAGAAGTATTACTCCGCTCTCCTGAAATGCGTGTATGGTGAACTTTCTGATGCGCAGAAGGCAGCACTGGGAACCTATGTCCGTAACATGACCGAGAGCGCTGCGGAAGAACGGCTTGAGGCGGTGTCTGAAGAAGAAAAGGACAAACAAACAGATAACAGTGCTTTTCAAGAAGTGGATGGGCAGGAGAGGGAGACTGCCGAGACTTTACTTGAGATCATCGACGCGATGCAGGACGATCCGGAACAGGAAGCGATATTGATCAACGGAAACAAGTTCCTATTCGATAAAGGAAGTCTTGATATTACTAAATATGCCGAGAAGCTTTTCCGGATCGGAGAAAGCAGCAAGGGAAACACCTGGTCGATCTATGTCGACGATGAGGGAGAGCTGGTGATCTACTGATGTTGTACCATGAGGGAAATGTCATTGAGAAGAGAGGGATCATCTTTAAAGATACGAATACACCTGATCCCAGAGGCAAGCATCCGGCGATGATTGCCATTGCTGTTTCCGAGGATAATCAGTTTATGTATTATCTGACGTTGACAAGCCAGCTTCGTCATTACGAAATCTACAAAGAGATGTATAAACTGATCCGGAAGACTTCTGAGAACAGGCTGCGGAAGACTTCGCTCGTTAATCTGGCAAATATCTATAAAGACGCTGTGTCGAGTCATGCACCGGTCGCTTATATCCAGCCGGATGAGTACAGGGCTTTAATTGTGAAATTCAAAGCCTATCAGAATCGGCACCCCGATGAGTACTATAGCGAGATCAAGGATCTGATCTGAACGGGGATGGGGGCGGCGGTGAGTAGAAATGAGATTGTCCCGCGTGAGGATAACGTGCTTTCTGAAACCTAGGTGGTAAACCGATTTGTTTGTGCTTGAAAACTAAATGTGCATATATCGTGTGCTGGTTGCGAGAAGTGCGCAAAATGTAACGCAAAAATGTTGACTGATGCGCTGATGTGGATATAATAGGGGTTGATAAGTATTGCACTGGAGGTCGAGGTTATGCTTCTGGAATTTAAAACAAGGAATTACAAGTCGTTTGTTGATGAGATGGTCTTTTCAATGATCCCTGCACCGAAGCAGACAGGGCTTGATTACAGTTTGCTGACTATGTATGCCGGAAGTAAGGCATATACGGGTCTTAGCTCAGCTGTGATCTATGGACCGAATGCCGCTGGTAAGACGAATGTTATTGGTGCTATGGATTCTTTTCGTGCTATTGTATTAAGAGGCAGTGTGAATAACGCTGACTCATATTTTTCTAATGTAGCTGCAGCGGCTTTGGAACTGATTCCCAATTGTAATTCTGAGCATACTCCTACCGAGTTTTCTGTGCTTTTTGTGGATGGTGGCTTGGCAGTGAACTATTCACTTTCGGTAGATCTTGGTTTGTTTATGAATCCGGATAGCGACAGAAAGATCCTAAAGGAACAGCTGGTCGTTAATGATAAGCTGGTCTTCTTAAGAGAAGAATCGGTTACTGTGAAACTTCCATCTGTTATTAAAGAATATGTAAATAAAAGTATAGGCCGTAGAACACCTAAAATGATTGAAATCGCAAATGATAGTCTTGTGGATACTGAACTATTTTTGTGTAACGGGTTTAAGACGATATTTGCACAAGAACTAGTGAGAAGAATCACAGAATGGTTCAGTAATAAGTTCATAGTTGTATATCGGGCTGATGATATTAGGATGGTAAGAAAGCTTGTGGAGCCTAAAGCGAGTACTGTATATGTTGAGAAAACGTTGACAGAAGCGGCCAGGACATTTGGTATTACGGCTAATGCGCTGGGATATAGGACTAAAGGAGATAACGAAGGGGATGAGGCTGTTCTTTATTCTATCTTGAAAGATAAACTTATACCTGCAGAATTGTTCGAATCGTATGGAACAATCCGCTTTATCAACGAGTTTCCATTAGTCATCAATGTGCTTCTCAATGGAGGAACACTGGTCGTGGACGAATTTGATGCATCTATTCATCCGATGGCGCTGATGAATATCATAAACGTATTCCACAATGATGATATCAACAAGAACCATGCACAATTGATATTCAATACACATAATCCGATATTCCTTAATGCCACATTACTTCGTAGAGATGAGATCAAGTTCGTGGAAAGAGATGAAGAGACAGGAAACAGCATCCATTATTCTCTTTCTGATTTCCGTACTGCTGATGGAGTACGGAAAGGTGAAGATTACATGAATAACTATTTCGTCAGCCGGTACGGTGCGATCAAAGATGTTGATTTTGGTCCGATTCTGGAAGGATTAGTCGCCGGAAGTGAGGTGCCTTCTGATGAGTGAAAGACTTGAAACTCTAAAGTATGTATTTACTGTTGAAGGTGAGACGGAACAGTGGTATCTATTCTGGTTGCGCGATCAGATTAACCTCTGTGAAACTCGAAAGTATAATGTTGCTATCGATGCCAAAGTGCAGCAGAGCCCTAGAAAGTTCTACAAAAACGTGAATGTTAAGACGACACCGAAGGCTACTCATATATGCGATGTAGAGAGCAATGAACCTTTTCATGTCGCCAAATTCATGAATGTTCTAACTGAAATGAGAGAAGGCAGTGATCAAAAAGGAATTCAGTATAATCTTGGCTACAGCAACTATTCATTTGAACTATGGATAGTTCTTCACAAGAAAACCTGTAATGGGGCATTGGCGGATAGAAAACAATATCTGAAACCAATCAATCAGGCTTTTGGTGAGTCTTTTGAGACACTGGATCATTTCAAACACGAAAATAATTTCAAGCGATGCCTATCCAAGATTTCCCTCGCTAATGTCAAACAGGCAATAGAACGTGCTGAGAAAATCACTTCTTCAAATGAAAAGAACGGAAAGAAACAGAAAGAGTACAAGGGCTATTCTTACTATAGGGACAATCCATCTTTGTCAATTCATGAGGCAATTAAAGAGATACTTGATGAATGTGGAGTTTAGAAGATACAGCCATCTCAGCCCAACTATTTAAGGAGGTCGGACATGGAAGTGAAAGAGTATAAGCAAGAGATATCTTCTTCCTTTTCTTCAAATACAAGGAGAGGGTTCGCGGATTGGCGGAATTGCAGCAGACTGTGTCACGATGTTGCTGGGTGTTTAGAGAACGCATCAAGGAGCCTTAGTGCAGGACAAAGGTATGCTGAGCTTTTTGACCTTTGTAACTGGACTTTCGTGAAATGGAGCAATACAGATAAAGATGATTCGTATGGAGAGACACAGACTTTCTGGTACTATGTTCGCGAGATCTGGGAAACTGTCTATAATGAGGGGGAGCAGAGCCTGCCTCATGGCAAGATGCTGGATGGTTTTCTGAAACTTCTTGATGGGAAAAAATGCGGCGATCTGGATGAGTATATCTATAGTTTTATCCTGAGTCATTTTATGAGTGAGGACGAGCTTGCGAAGAAAGCACAATTTCTTGCCAAAGAAATGGATGACCTGAAGAAGCGGATTCCGGAGAAGGATATTCTGATTTATGAACTTCATTCTCTGGAGAAGTATTATGCGCGGGTTCTGGCTGATCAGAGGCGGCCGATCGAGGAGATCCGTGAATTCCTCCGTACTTCAGGAAGTTATGAAAGCGGGGAGCTGTTGGCGCAGATCGAAACGCAGTACGGGAATTACCCGGAAGCCGTTTCCCTTTATCGTGAATTGCTTGCGGAACATCCCGATGGGTCTCATTCCAATTCCTATCGAAAAGCACTTATGGATATCTTCCGTATGCAGGGGGATACGGATTCGTATAATGCGGTACTGTATGGCATGATGATGTACAAACCGAGTGAGACGAAATACTTCTTGGAGTATAAGGCGCTTTTTGCTGAGGAGGAATGGCGGCGCGAGTGGGAAGATTTGCTTCGGAAGAACAGGATGAGGATGTGGGCGATTCTTCCCTGGCTGAAGCTGGAGGGACGCTATGACTTGATCATGGGAAATGCCGAGCCGGATGATGATTCTGTGTTGGAGCATTATGGGGATCTGCTGTTTCCTCTTTATCCGGAGCGGTGTCTGAAGGTAATGGCCAATGCTGCGGACAACCTGGCGGCTGAGTCTAAGAACAGGCATGACTATCGGCGTGTTGCCGGAATGCTGCGGAAGATCTGCCGTTATCCGGGAGGAAGAGAGATTGCGGGAGAACTGGCAGAGAAGTACAGGAAGCAATATCCGAGGCGCCCGGCCATGCTGGATGAGCTGGAAATGTTCTAGGGGGATGTGCAAATTATCGTGAGATAAGATGGGGCTATTTCGGGGAAATGTGCTGCACATAATAGAAGTTAGATGGTGTGCTTAGCAAGCATTACAGTAATGCGCAAGCACTCCGAAAGGGGTGCTTGTTTTGATTTAGGTCCATTTTTACAGAATATTCACATGGAGAGACTTAATCCGTTATCTCTTTGGTTTAGTATGACGTGTATAGAGAGATGAGGTGATCGTTATGAAGAAATACATTGGATTGTATATCGTATGTGGTCTTCTGATAGTGGGATGTCTGGCAGGTTTTTTCTATCTGTCTACTCATGACATCTTTAAGGCGAAGGAGACGGTTACGCTTACGAAGTCGTCGGAACAACCGGTTGTCACTTCGGGACCAATTGATACGAGTGCGTCTGAAGCATCGGTGGAGAGTTCTGGGGAGGGTGATCCGGGTGAGGCACTTGAGGCCATTGGAGATATTGAGGCGGGAGCCGAAGGTGACAATATAGCGATTACACTACCTTCGGATTTCGTTGGCGAGGTGACACAGGAAAAACTGGATGAGATAGTTGATAAGGATGACGGATTCATATCCGCTACTCTTAATGCGGATGGAAGTGTGTCCTATGTTCTTACACCAGAGAAGTGCAATGAGATGAGAGTCGAAATGCAAGGTAGCCTCGAAGAATCATTGCAGGAAATTCTTGATAGTTCTGAATATCCCAATATAGAAAGTATTTCTCATAATGAGGATTTCTCGAAATATACAGTAACGTGCACGTCTGAAGATCTAAAACTTGCGGAGTCGCTTCTGCCGATGAGTCTTTATATGTGCAGTGGTATCTATTTTCAGTTCCTGGTCGATAAGCCGGATAATGTGTATATAACTTTTATCAATTCGTCAACTGGGAAAGTGTTCTATGAAACCAATGCGCAGGAGTTTTCCGAGAAAATGAATGAGAAAATTGCGGAGTGACGGGGAAGGTTTGCGGTTGGTGCTTGGGGGGGCAGTCAAGTCGTTGTCCAGTGGCCAGATTAGCCCGACTTGGGCGGCTCTGTCCAAGACCTTCTTGACGGTGTTTCGCGACGCACCACAGATCCGTGCTATGTTGCGTTCACTGAACCTGAGCCTCTTTAGCCTCAGGATCTCTCGATACTTGATCATATTCACGACCTCCTTG
>Ga0310691_10001440_pt1 | contig 36213 bp, 33 predicted proteins | sample 176DNAGHGlowgp2_FD_203887 | JGI IMG/M metagenome (GOLD analysis project Ga0310691, IMG submission 203887) | Sheep rumen microbial communities from Palmerston North, Manawatu-Wanganui, New Zealand - 1766 DNA GHGlow gp2 (v2) (version 2) | ecosystem: Host-associated > Mammals > Digestive system >... | reverse complement strand
TATATATTCGCCGCGCTAAGCAATACGGTTCGGTAGTTGGCGGTATGTTGGGAATTATCCCGCAATGCGGATTTTCGATTGCCGCGGCAAACTTATATGCCACGGGACTTATCACTTTAGGGGCTTTGATTGCGGTGTTCCTCTCTACATCAGATGAAATGTTGCCACTGTTGATTTCCGGAAATATCGGTGCCGGAATAATTCTCCAAATCTTGTGCCTTAAGGTAATATTCGGTATTATTGCCGGTATCGCTATTGATAAATGGCTACCCGAAAAATTTATTAAGCACAAAAATGAGCCGAATATTCACTCTTTTTGCCAGAAAGAAAAATGCCAATGCACGGATAAAGAAAACATTTGGCTTTCTGCCTTTAAGCATACGGAAAAAATCCTGATATTTATTTTTATCTTTTCATTAATTTTTAACACATTGTTTGCTTTTGGGGGAAGAGAGACAATTTCAGATATTCTTGGGGCTTTACCGTTTTTGAGCATTTTGATTTCAGCGCTTGTCGGGCTTATCCCCAGTTGCTATCCTTCGGTTCTGCTGACACAACTCTATTTGAGCGGCACAATCGGAATGGGGGCGATGATGGCCGGAACATTGAGCAACGCCGGTCTCGGTTTTTTAGTTTTGTATCGTGTTAACGGTAGCAAAGATGAGAGCGCAAAAATCTTATTGCTGATGTTTGCGTTGGGTATTGTATTTGGTATCATATCTGAATTTATTGTTTAATATGATTCACTTGAACGATTTTTTTGATGTTTTAGGTTAAACTTTAAACGTGCAAAATCATACCATCATAGGAAAGCTCTATCCCATCAGGTAAGGTTTTGGCATACTCTTCGGCATCCATGCGGCGGGAAATATGGCTTAAGACCATGCGCTTGGGAGAAAATCTTGCCATTACTTCTTTAATTTTGAAAATATCACTGTGACCGTTGATTTCCGGCGTATCAGCATTGTTGCACTCAATTATCAATAAATCCAAACCGCTAAAAAAAGTTTCGCATTTTTCAGGCAAAGTTTCCCAATCTGTTACATAAGCAAAATTTTGATAACGAAAACCTGAAGAATGAATGTGATGATGTTGAAATAATAAAGTTTCAAACTCTAATCCTTCGGTTGTAAAACGGCCGCTATCCGGCAATATACACCACTTAAGGCTTTGACTATCCGGCTCGGCATCTGCTTTTTCTTTAAACAAATAACCATAGCTTTGCTTTAATTCTGCCATTGTTTCAGCAGAAGCATAAATCTTGATACCGTGTCCTAATGTTTTGGTTGCACGCGGCAACTCGGGAATACCAGCAATATGGTCATAATGTCCGTGGGTAATAAATACCGAGTCAATGTTTTGAACATTATTATCATTGATTTGATAGCGAAAATCAGGTCCAGCATCAATTAATATTGATTTACCGTTCTCTTCTAACAAAATTGAAGCACGTGAACGCTTATTTTTGGGATTGGCAGGATTTGCCGCACCCCAAACATTAAATGCCATAGGCACGCCATAAGCTGAGCCAGAACCTAATATCGTTATTTTCATTACACAATCTCCGCCTGTTTAAATAACAGAAGAGGTGTTAAAATTTGGTTATTAAGGCGATTGATTGATGTCTTTTCGTTTTCTAACCTCTCAACAAACATTTTGACGCCTTTATCCTGACGTGCCGGCTCACGTCTGGCTAAAATACGCAGGCAATCAGACATTTCGTCACGTTCGTTTTTGGGCGTGCATAACATCATCAATTCCAACAACTCTTTTTGGTTTTGCGCACGCTCTAACAGCGGGTGATTAACGAAATTACTGTTATTTAACAATCTGTCCAAAACAGGATAGGCATCTTCAAAGATATGTTGTTTGCCCATATCATCTATATATTGATGACGATTTTTTGAACGTTTCAGGCTTGCCGATAATCGTGATAAGCAACGGACTTTATCCTGCGGCACACAACGCGTTTGTTCTTTGAATTCTTGTTTAATGCGGTCAATGGTGATTTGATTAACACCATTTGGCGAGATGTCTATACCGTATTTGCCGACGATTGCCATAAAACGGCGCAACAGATTATAAGACCCTTCTTCTTTGGGGTTACAGGCCAGGCGAATTTTTCCTTGTTTCATGCTTTCTACGGCATCATACTTATCAATAACCTCATGAACATACTCATTTCCCCTTTTACGGAATTTGGCATATATCTTTTCGATATTAAAAATACCGTTATCCTCCGGATCCATACAAGAGAAATCAACATCTCCCAAAGTCGGGTGCTTTACGACTACATAGTGATTATGCGTATGCATCACTTCTGATACGGAACTGCCGCTATTCTCCACATTTTGAATAGCCTCCATAAACACATCATAATCTTTGACACAAATATCATAGTCATGAATTTCGGTATTGGGATTGATTTGGGTATCTAAAACGGCACCGCCAAATAAAAACGCTTCATTTAATCCGGCATCTTGCATAAAAGTCGTAATGTCATTTGTGATTTTATCTATACACTGCATATCAACGTTTCTCCTCTTTTATGCGACCATAAAAACATTTAAATAAAAAAAAGCATTATTTGTCATATTCTTCTCCTCTTCTGATAAATAATGCAATGTTTTATACCACATCCGCGAGGGCTTGTCAAGAAAGATTTTGACAAAATTTGTGTATTTTTATAAAATTCGTCTATACTGATTTTCTTATGAAGCTAATATTTTGTTTTTGCTAAAAATTGTTTTTAGAAATATTTTTTTGACGTTAGTGGATAACCCTTGCTTTGTTTATTTGCAAGCTTATTTTTTCCACCCAAAAATCATATTGCTCCCCAAAAGCAACGGCTTGTTGACCGGAAGCGATGTGGTTTTAATGATTTCTTTGATATTTATCCGACTGCTTAAAAGTGCGTTTAGGCATCGCTTAGTGGCGTATTTAGCACAAATTTCCGTAAAAATTTCAGGCTCTAATAAGCGACGTTGTTGATTTATATTGGCAAGCTTTTCTAATGTGCTGACAATAATTTTTAAAGTATTCAGGTCACGAACCTTTTGCCGTCCGTAGGTTGTATAGTGGTCAAAAATATTAACTTCTTCAGGCGTTAATTCTATATTATTGTAGGCAAACCAAAGTTTATGAAACATAGCTCGCTCAGAACGAATCATATCTTTTTGTTTTTTAGATGTCATATCTTTATGAAAACGATATTTATACAATGTATCCGGCAAATTTGACAATTTAGAGTATTTGCTGAATTCGCAGCATAATAAGCGATCATTTAAGCTGATAAAGTTTTCATTATAACGAATCCTATGTTCGGTCATAATGGCGCGGCGCATCATAATGGTGGGGTGGTGAACGGCTGATTTAAACAATAAATAAGCACAAATCTCTGCATGTGCACTGGGATTTTTGGTCCACCGGAAACGATTAATCTCACCAAATTTTTTATATCCGGAACCTAAAAGACCAACTTCCGGATGTTTTTCTAAATAGTTATACTGCTTAGCTAAGCGATGCGGATGCATAATATCATCATGGTTCATAATGGCGATATATTTTCCGGTTGCCATTTCTTGCAACTTGTTATAGCTCTGCGGTATGCCGATATTGGTCGGATTTTCCATATATTTTATGCGGTCATCTGTGTAATCAGCGATTACTCTTTGTATTGCCTTATTATCCGGACTATCATTTAGAATAAGAAATTCAAAATCCTTAAAATTCTGATTAAGAACGCTCTTTATTGCTTCACGCAAGTATTCTTCTTTTGTATTGCACACCGGCATAATAACGGATATCTCTACCATTTTTTACCTTTTACCCTTAATTATCCAATGCTAACAGCCTTAAGACACAGACAAATACCGATAGATAAACCCTTTACCATCCTGACGCTCACATAAAATTATTACCTTAGTATGTTGCTTTTTATACTATTTTAAAATTTAATGTCAACCCTCGTTTTATGGATTTTATTTAAAACACAAAAACCAACCTGACAAGGTTGGTTTTTGTGTTTTGATTGGCGTCAGAACTCATAACAAAGTTGCAATCCATACTGCCAGCTTTCTTTTAGCCAATTATTAAGTTTGACGCCCCCTTCGTAAGGCTCTTGCTCCGGTCCGGGGTTTAGAGAGTTGACATAACGGATAAATAATCTTATGTTTGAGTTCTTTATACCGGTACCCAGAAGGCTTGTCCTTATCCATAGCTGAACGCCATACTTCAAGCACCATTTTGAGTAGCTTTCCGTATCAATGTCGTCCCAATCTTTCAGATCGTCATCGAGATAGTATGACATTCCGCCAGACTTTCCTGTTCCACCCAAAAGATCAAAGCCAATGCCCATTTTATGGCCATAGCCGGTCTCTAATCCGGCTTTAAGCAGAAAATCGCAGGTTATGCCATAGTGCTCTTGCTTATCAAAAGCAGCCACCAGTCCTAAATCATAACCAAAGCCATACTTATTGATTTTGATACTATCTCCATCGATAGCTCCCGGATAGATACCAAATGAGTAATCAATACTGATCCCCAAATTGGCTTTATCAAATTTTTCCTGCTGATCTTCGTAATCATCGTTGGAAAAATTTTGGGCTGAGCAGGAAGTATCATTTCCTCCGTCGTTGTCGCCACCGCCCATAAATGAAACGTATAGCTTCTGAACACGGTGATACTTGCTCTTTTTTCCATCACCATCAAGAGGGAAGTATCTTTCGTTTGGCACGTCGGTCTTTTGATTAGCCATTGCCATAGAGTTGAACTTCTGGAGTGATGCTACCCCATACTCGTAATTGTCAACGCTCGTCTTTTTCTCCACCTTTGGCTTTTTAGAGGATTGGGGGCTATTGTCTGCCTCGTTGTCACCTGAAAGCTCCTCTGATGGGGCTTCCACATTGATGTTAACGGTGTCAACATCTTCAGTTTGCGCATGCATCCCGCTTGCACAAACGGCCATAAAAATTATGGCAAAGAATTTCCGTTTCATAATTGTAGGGTAAAAAAATTAATTCATACTAATACTGTTTGTGGGGGTATTATACCTATTTTTATACAAAATGCAAGATATTTTTTGTCAAAATACTTATTCCATTGAAAATTATATGTTTTTCCCCACCTAACCTCCCCCCTCAAGGGGGAGGAGATTTTAAGAGGCAAGCTCCTCAAGGGAAGAGAACCGCTAGAATTCCAGTTCTCATCTGAGAAGGACAAAGGCGCGCAAAAGAAAAATGACAAGGTTTTACCCTGTCATTTTTCTTTTGTTCAACTTTGCGCGCCGTAAACAGCCTAACGGCTGTGTGCTACACGCACGGTGCCGCTCAAGCCGCGGCGGCTGGGCACTTGTGCCCGCTGACTAATACTTGCCCTCAAAGGCATCCAAGTATATTTGCTTAATATCGCTCATCAACGGATATACCGGATTGGCGCCCGTGCATTGGTCATCAAATGCCAAACGCACCAACTTATCCAAATTCGCCTTAAAGGTCTTTTCATCAACACCCCACTCGCGAATTGAATTCGGAATACCAATTTTGGTCTTTAATTCCGCAACCGCCTTAATCAAACGCTCTACCTTTTCGTCATCTGGCACACTCTCGTCTGCCAAATACAAAACATGCGCAATTTGACCATAGCGTTTCTTTGCTTCAGGTGCTTTATATTGCGGAAAAGCCGTCTGTTTCTTCGGGCAATCAGTCGCATTAAAGCGAATAACCTGGCAGATTAACAATGCATTGGCAATTCCGTGCGGAATGTTATACATTGCCCCCAATTTATGTGCCATAGAGTGACACAAACCTAAAAACGCATTGGCAAACGCCATACCGGCAATAGTTGCTGCATTGTGCATTTTTTCACGTGCCACAGGATCTTCCGCACCTTTTTCATATGAGGCCGGCAAATAACGGAAAATTTGCTTAATCGCCTCTAATGCCAACGAATTGGTATAGTTAGTTGCCATGACCGAAACATAAGCCTCTAAAGCATGCACTAACGCATCAATGCCACCGGCAGAAGTTAACCCTTTTGGCATACCGTCAACAAAGTTTGCATCAATAATTGCCATTTTAGGTGTCAAGGCATAGTCAGCAATAGCATACTTCACATGGGTGTCATCATCGGTTATAATGGAAAACGGGGTAACCTCAGAACCGGTGCCGGATGTGGTCGGAATACATACCAAATCTGCCTTTTTGCCTAATTCCGGAATGGAACAAATACGCTTTCTGATATCCATAAAACGCATAGAAATATCTTCAAAATCCGTTTCCGGCTGTTCATACATTAACCATATAATTTTGCCGACATCCATCGGTGAACCACCGCCTAAGGCCACAATCAAATCAGGCTGATATGTGTTTACCATAGTTAAAGCCTGTTTGGCAGTTGACAAAGTCGGATCAGGCTTAACATCAAAGAAAATTTGGTAGTCTATATCCATTTCTTCAAACGTATCGGTAATTGTGCGAACTGCACCGCTGTCAAATAAAAATCTGTCAGTGATAATAAACGCGCGCTTTTTACCTTCATATTCGCGCAATGCCAATTCCGTTGAACCGCGTTTGAAATAAATTTTCGGCGGAACTCTAAACCACAACATATTTTCTCTCCTTTCTGCCACTGTTTTATAGTTTAATAAGTGCTTTACACCAACATTTTCACTAACCGAATTGCCGCCCCATGAACCGCAGCCTAACGTTAATGACGGCTCTAAACGGAAGTTATATAAATCACCGATACCGCCTTGCGATGCCGGTGAGTTAATCAAAATACGACCTGTCGGCATTTTGTTGGCATAGTAATCAATTCTTTCTTGAATACGTTCATCGGTATAAAGCACTGATGTATGTCCAAGACCGCCAAGAGTGATTAAAGCATGTGCTATATCTGTTGCTTTTTCAAAATCATCGGCTTTATACATTGCCAAAATCGGAGATAATTTTTCATGTGCATACGGATTTTTGATATCATAAGAAGTTTGCTCGGCCAGTAAAATTTTGGCATCGTGCGGCACTTTAAATCCGGCCAGTTCGGCAATTTTATATGCCGGTTGACCAACAATATCCGCATTAACACCGCCTTTATCGGTCAAAATAATCTTACCTAAAGCTTCCATTTCTTTTTTGTTCAAAAGATATGCGCCTCTATAAACAAATTCTTTTTTGACCTCTTCATACACGTCTTTAACTACAATCACAGATTGTTCAGAAGCACAAATCATGCCGTTATCAAAGGTCTTTGACATCAAAATTGAAGATACGGCCAATTTGATTTTTGCGGTTTCATCAATAATCGCCGGCGTATTACCCGAACCAACACCAAGTGCCGGTTTGCCGCTTGAATAAGCAGCTTTTACCATACTCGGACCACCGGTTGCCAATATGCCTTGAATCTTTGGGTGTTGCATAAGGGCTGCGGATAACTCAATAGACGGTTCATCAATCCAGCCGATAATATCTTTCGGCGCACCGGCCTTGACTGCAGCGTCTAAAACAACTTTTGCTGCGGCAACGGTTGATTTTTTGGCTCTCGGGTGTGGTGAAAAAACAATACCGTTTCTGGTCTTTAAGCAAATCAAAGATTTAAAAATTGCCGTTGAAGTCGGGTTGGTGGTCGGCACAATTCCGGCTAATACGCCAAGAGGTGCTGCAACAATCTTGGTGCCGTTTATTTTATCGCGGCTGATAATACCACAGGTTTTAACCCCCTTATGCTTGTTATAAATGTATTCGGAAGCAAAGTGGTTTTTAATGATTTTATCTTCCAACACGCCCATACCGGTTTCGGCAACAGCCATTTCTGCTAAATCAATGCGCATCTTATTGGCTGCGGTTGCCGCCGCCTTAAAGATAGCATCTACCTTTTCTTCCGAAAATGTGGCAAATTGGTTTTGCGCAATATGGACACGATCTAAGAGCTTATCCAAATCCTCTATGGTTTTTACACTTGACATTTAATTACTTTCCTTTCTTTGACTTAATGATTGACCTTGTTCTCCATAATCTTTAACTTTCTTAAACGCATCTTTTAAGGTGCCTAAGCAGGCGTTTCCGGCAATACAACCGCCCGGACAACACATAACCTCTATTAAATTACCGGCTTGGCATTGACCGGTTTTGGCATAGAGACGTAAATCTCTGATTGAGGTTTTATCTAAACCGTTTACAATTACAGGTTTGACAGCACCGGGTTCACCCTGCCATGCCGCCACAACTGAATTTGCTACACCACCGGTTAAGGCAAATTCGCGCGCCTCTTTAGAGCTTTTATATTCAAATTCTTTTTCTTCGCAGGTATCAATCTCAATACCGAGAGCAATTAGGGTTGCCCCCAATTCTTCAAAATTTATCAGGTGGTTAACATTCGGGTTATCCAAAACCTCTCTACGCTTTGCAAAACAAGGGCTGATAAATACCGTTACTGCATCGGGGTGCTCTTTTTTGACAATTTCTGCGGTGTAATAAAGCGGTGTATGTGCATCTGAAACATACGGCTTAATCTCGGGAAGATGCTTTTTAACCAGCTCATTATAACCGGCACAACATGAGGTTGTCATAAACGGAGCACCGTTTTCCAAACGCTCCTTAAAATCTTTGGCTTCGGTTGTGGCGGTAATATCTGCACCTTGCGCAACTTCATAAACTTTTGAAAAACCAATTTTTAAGAGCGCATCTTGAATTTGCTCAGGCTTACAGGGAATATGTCCCATTAGCGCCGGTGCAATTAGGGCGATTACTTCCTTGCCCTCTTTGATTTTTCTTAACACATCTATCACTTGAGATTTGGCGTGCACGGCACCGAACGGACAAGCCGATACGCATTTACCGCAAGAGATACATTTATCGGTATCAATACGGGCAAAACCGTGTTCGTCTTTGGCAATTGCCCCGACCGGACAAGCATTTTCACACGGAACAACTGTCTTGATAATCGCGCCATACGGACAAGACGCTACGCACATTCCGCATTTTTTGCATTTTTCAGGATCAATAACCGAGCGCCCGTTAACATGCGAAATTGCACCAAAACGACAGCTGTTCATGCATGGTCTTGCCACACAATTTTGGCATAAATCCGTGACATAAACGCGTGCGGCCTGACAGCTATGACAAGCGCTCTCAACAACTGTTAAAGGATTTGGATCCGGTCTTTGGCGTTCCAATGCTTTTTTGGCATAGGTGGCAAGTGTTGTCTTTTCATCATCGTCTTCAATGGAAAAACCTAAGCCTGCTAATGTTCTTGCACGCAAAATACCGCGCTCTTTATAGACACAGCAGCGAAACGGAACTTCAGAATACTTAGGGCGCATCTCATAAGGAATGAGCCTTGTGTTTTCAGGAAAATCCTCGGATAAAAATGCTTTAATTAAGCGGATTAATACTTCTCTTTTTAATCTTTTTGTTTCTAATTCAGAATTATTCATTGTTCAACTTTCTTTCAATTACTGCTATTACTTTTTCTAAATCTGCGGAAGATATTTGTTCATCATCAACCATAACATACGGCGCTTTGCTAAAGGAATCGCTTTTGTTACAGGTACCGAAGCAACGGACAGAAGATATTTCTATTTTATCTTTATACTTTTCGGTCAATGTGCTTATCATTGACTTTACGGCTTGTCCGCCCATAACAAAGCAGGTTGTGCCTTCACAAATTTTGACTTTTACTTTTTCCATTGGTCTCTCCTATATGTAGTTGATTGACACTTGTTTAAAATACTCGCTTTCTAATAATGTTTTTATTTTTTTGATAACGGTGCGTCTGACCTCTATCTCTATGGGCAGAGCCGGATCATAATGCGCTTGGTTAATCATAGCTCCTACCATAAACTCAATAATATCAGATTCAAGTAAAAAATTTACTAATAAGCCGGCGGCATCTTTATGGTTTAATTCTTTTTGCTCTAAATACTCTGCGGCCTTGGTTAAGGTTAAGATACCTTCGGTGACCAAATCCACACCGTCCATGTGGGCAATCGGTGGTAAGTCACCACATTCTTGTTCATCAACATTGGTTATTTCCAATTTGAGCTCACGAGAAATCATGTTAGCCGTGGTGCCACCGCAAATTGCTTTTTTACCGGCAAAAAAGCTAAATGACATACAGTATTCTCTATCTTTGCCACGATTATACGGAGGACCGGTAAAAATCAGTGCTTTACGAGGATTTCTGAAATATAAGACACTACAAGAAATGTCATCACCGGCATGTTCGTTTTCTTCTACCGACAAGGCTTTTTTTATTACTTTTTTGGATAACTCGGTGCTTGAGATGTTACGCTTTATACTCAAGGTTTCTTTAAGATATTTGAGCAAACCTCTACGTTGAAAGCCTAAAGGATAATCTTTTGTGCCGATACCGGCTTGGGTAACGCCGTCAGAGCAAAAAACAAGCCTGTCACCGACTTCTGCCTTAAACTGATAAAGCATCAAATGACGGTCAGGGAATTTTGGGGAAGTAAACTCTTGACCCTCAAGAGGTATTTCCTCATTATCACGCATTAAAACAAATGACGGATTGCCCTCTTCTACCACCCAGACGTTACCGTCATTGCGGCAATCTACTGCTGAAAATGTAGCATAGCTTATCTTACGGATTTGGCAGACAGGAAGCGAATCCATGATAATCTGCGCGGCCTTTTTGATAGAAATGTCTTCTTCTATAAAGCGAATCAGCATAGTTGCGGTCATGCAAGAAAGGATATTTGCTTTAATACCGCTCCCTAAGCCATCAGATAAAACGGCTAAAACACGTTCCTGATTATCGGAGCGTTTGGAAACAAAATAGTCTCCATAGGCGTTTTGTCCGTGTTTTTTTATTTGTGCGCAGTCAATATCAATGAACATTTAGTCCTCATCTTCCGCATTGTATTCACTGGCGATGGTGTTTAAAATGGTTTCTGTTTCAACCATATGTTCACCTAACAAACAGGCTATCTGCTGAACGGTGGCAATATTTTTATCAATCACTTCTTTGGCCTTTTGCGCCACAATCTCATGCGAGCGATTGACATTGGTGATGTCGGTAATGGTCACACCGATACTTAAATTCTCTTCAATCGGAAATACATGCAGGTCATAAAACTTGTTATTAAACTTATGATTTTCTTTATGAACTTCTTTGATACCGGATAAAGCTGAGGTAAATACCTTTTCCGCCTCAAAGAAATCACTTATCGGGAAGCCTATGATTTTTGAAGAATCTGATAAATATTGCTCTTTATCGGCTTTGGCAAACATCTTGATAAAGGCTTCATTGGTTTCCATAATATTTAAGTTTTTATCCAAAATCACCATAGCGGAAGGAATGCTTTTTAACATGGCGCTTGCCTTTTTGGTGGCAATTTTTCGCATATATGAGACGCACATGGAAGGCTCGGCATTGCCGTCTAAAAGTGCTTTTGCCATTTCCTGACAGGTTTGATAACCGCAACCGGCGCAATTTAACTCATCTTCCGGCGCATATTTACCAATACGCTTTAAGGCTTCTCTGATTTCATCTACGGTATAAGGCTTATCGGAAACAGGCATCGAGGTATATTCTTCTTTAACAACTACACGAGGTTTGGTCGGAACAGGCTCTCTTGTCTTAACATGGCGCAAAATTCGTGAGATGTTATTGGTATCAGAATCTTTGGTTGAGATACACGGACCGTGCACACAACCGCCCACGCAAGCCAACGCCTCAATAAATATCGGATTTTGAATTTTATCTAACGATAAGTCTTGCACGGCTAAATCAAATGCTTCCAGCGAGCAGACTTGACATAACTGCACTTTATCATTTACGCCCACCTTTTTAATGGTTTCGTTCATACCGCCATCTAAGGGGTATAAGGCTCCCTCATGAGCGTATTCGGGCACAAAGTTTTCTTCCGCACAGTCACCGGTTTCAAGTTTACGGTCACTTTCTTTAAGCCAAATTTTAAGCTCTTCAAAAGTTAGGGCGTAATCAATTAAATCTTTGTGGTTATCGGACTCTTCTTTTTTGGCGATACACGGACCGATGAATACAACTGAGATGTTTTTGCCATAAGTCTTTTTTAGGAACTTGGCATGAGTTAGGGCCGGAGAAGCAATCGGGGTAATATATTCCGACAACTCCGGCTTATATAAGCGGATGTATTTGACAATCACCGGACAGGCACTTGATATCATCAGGCCTTTGTCTTTTTTATTTAACATACGAGCTGTTTCAATAGATACTTCTTCGGCACCGATTGCGGTTTCACTCACGCCGGCAAAACCTAATTTCTTTAAGGTTGCAATCAGTTGTTTGGAGGTGCAGGGAAAAGAAGCGCGCCAACTGGGAGCTAGTGATACATAAACCTCTTTTTTGGTTGAGAGTAATTTTTTTACCGCCTCCCAATCGGAGCGAACGCGCTTGGCGTGGCTTGGGCAAGAAGCAACACAACGCCCGCAAGAGATACATTTATCTGATAAGACGCAAGCATGTCCATCTTGAATACGGATGGATTTGACCGGACAGCGGCGCACGCATTTGTAGCAGTCCTGACATTCGTTGTATAAGGTATATACTGTTCCCGTTATCTCGCTCATAGTGCCTCTAAAATTTTAATCAGTTGTTCGTGTGTTGTGTTGGAATACTTTTTATCATTGATAAAAACATTGGGACCGTCTTGGCAAAGGTTAGTGCAACGGCACCCAACAAGCTCTACGGACAGATCCTTATTGCTTTTGGCAATATAGTCTTGTAAAAATTCCAGTGTTTTATTATTGCCCCGAACGTAACAGGAGCTTCCCAAACAAACTTTTATGACAGTCATTGTTTTCCCTTTGTGATGTTTTCTGTAAGCTAGGGGAAATAACGTCGGTTGTCAAGGAAAAAAGCGGAGCCCATTGTTGCCAAAATCTGCGCTTGACAAAAGTGGCAAAAGTTTTTATTTTAGACGTCAATAAACCTACTATGATGTGAATTATCAATATATTAACAATAAAACTTAAAAGCTTATGAGAAAATTTGCTTTGATTTTTGGACTTTGTTTCATTCTCTTGGGATGTGAAGACAAAAAGGTGAAGGACTATGGCAAACAGGTCATCTTTACGGAACAGTGCGATACATCGACTGTTTGGAGAGTAAAATTACACCCATTAAGGAGACATTTTGATAGAGACTATGGAATTATTGCCATTGCTCTTGCTGATGGTAAGCGCTTCTCTGTAAAATATCATGCTTCTGAGGATGCAACCAAAGATTGGATGCTCCTTAATGAAGGGGATACAGTTGTTTATCAGGGTGATAAAATCGTTTCAGTTATTTGGAATAAGCAATAAAAATCTCCAAGCATAATCCTTTAACAAAAAAACCGTTGCTGACGTGCAACGGTTTTTTTGTTTCGCTTATGTTATTTTTTGTATAACGGGCGTTTTTGATATTTGGTGTGCAACAGATGATGCGACTTCTTGCCGCCTGCCTCGCCCAAATAATCCTTATACAATTTCTTGATGGATTTATTTTTGTGCGATAAGCGGTTATCTGCATTAACATCTTCGGTATTTAAGCCCTTAGAACGGAGTTTACGAATCTCATCGTTGATACCCCACGGCTTATCAAAGGTTGCTCCCATAACGCGCGGTTGACCACCACCGGCAATACAACCGCCGGGGCATGCCATAACTTCAATAAAGTGATACGGCGGCTCTGTTCCCTCAGCTTTGGCTTTATTGATTTCTTCCATTACCGGCGCAACATTACCGATACCGTTGACAACAGCGATACGAACTTTGGTGCCTTTAATATCAATTTCGGCCACTTTAACTGCTTTTAGACCTTCAATCGGCTTAAAGTTAAGCGTATCCAATTCCTTTTTGGTGATGTAATAATATGCGGTTCTTAAGGCCGCGGTCATTACACCGCCGGTTACACCGAAAATAGTTGCGGCACCGGAGTATTCACCCAACGGATTATCCGCTTCTTCATCCTTTAAGTTCTTAAAGTTGATACCAGCAGCCTTTATCATCTTTGCCAATTCGCGGGTTGTGATGACTTCATCAACGTCTTTATAGCCGGATGAATTCATGGTTTCATCACGACCAATTTCCCACTTTTTGGCGGTGCAAGGCATTACCGAAACAACTTTAATCTTTGCCGGATCAACTTTTGCCTTTTCTGCCCAATAGGTTTTAACAATTGCGCCAACCATTTGGTGCGGTGATTTGCAGGATGACAGGTTCGGGATATTCTCCGGATAATATTTTTCCAAATAATCCACCCATGCCGGACAGCATGAAGTAAACATCGGGAGATTGTCTTTTGCCGTGAAACGATGAACAAACTCGGTTGCTTCTTCAATAATCGTTAAGTCAGCACCGAAATTGGTATCAAATACCTTTGTAAAGCCTAAACGACGAAGCGCGGCATAAATTTTTCCGGTCAAATTAGAGCCGAACTTATAGCCGAATTCCTCACCCAATGCCACACGCACAGCCGGTGCAATCTGCACCACGGTGGTGTATTCCGGATTATGCAACAAATCAAATACCTTCTTGGTATTATCATAATCAGTTATAGCACCGGTCGGACAATGCGCCGCACACTGGCCGCAGCGGATACAAGGCGAATCGCCTAACTTGGTATCATTAGCGCCGGTGATTTTGGTGGAAAAACCGCGGTGAAGATAGCTCAATGCCCAAACATTTTGCACGTTTTGACAGATATTCACACATCTGCCGCAAACAATGCACTTGGTCGGATCTAAAACAATTGCTCCTGTTGTATCATCTTTGGGTTCGGGTGGAACAATTTTGATAATTTCGTTTTGGTCAATACCCATTTCGGCAGATAAATCCTGCAACTCACATTGACCGCTTCTGGTGCAGTTTAAGCAATCATTGGGGTGGTTGCTTAAAATCAACTTCAAGACGGTTTTACGAATATCAGCAAGCTCAGCGTCATTGGTGATGATTTCCATACCTTCAGCAACCGGTGTGCAACAAGAACGCATAATTCTGCCGCCCACTTTAACGATACACATACCGCAACCTGCGCTCGGATCAACATCCGGATGTTTACACAAAGTCGGGATATTGATTTGTGCCTGACGCGCCGCGTCCAAAATACTGGTTCCGGCTTTGACTTCAAGTTCAATGTTATCAATCTTTAATTTTACCATTTGTCTTACTCCTTATCTTTACCGTCCAGTAATTTGTTAGTATATTCTTCTTCATAAAAACGAAGGGTGGATAATACCGGATTTGGCGCGGTTTGGCCTAAGCCGCAAAGCGAAGCTTTTTGCATAGCGTGTGCAATTTTCTTCAGCTCTTCCAAATCTTTCTTTTTGCCCCTGCCCTTGTTGATTTTATCCAACAACAGTAACATTTGCTTACCACCAATCCGGCAAGGTGCGCATTTACCGCAGGACTCATCAACCGTAAAGTCTAAATAGAATTTAGCAAGCGCTACCATGTCTGACGAATCGTCAATCACAATCATACCGCCGGAGCCCATAATTGAACCCAGTTTTTTAAGCTCTTCGTAACATACCGGCATATCCATATATTTTGCCGGTATCACGCCACCGGACGGACCACCGGTTTGCACGGCTTTCAATTTTTTGCCTTTGGTAACACCACCACCGATTTCGTTAACAATCTCGTTAATGGTGGTGCCCATCGGAACTTCAATCAAGCCGGAGTGTTCCACTTGGCCGGTTAAGGCAAATACTTTGGTACCTTTGGAAGTTGCCGTACCAAAAGATGAGAACCAATCTGCGCCTTTTAACAAAATCTTTGAAACGTTAGCTAAGGTTTCGACGTTATTAACGCAAGACGGCTTGTCCCACAAACCTTTATTGGTCGGATACGGCGGTCTCGGGCGCGGTGTTCCGCGGGCGCCTTCAATGGAGTGAATAAGCGCTGTTTCTTCACCACAAACAAATGCACCGGCACCTAAGCGGATATCCATATTAAACGAGAAATTTGTTCCCATAATATTGTTACCCAAGAGACGATTTTTCTTACATGCTTGGATAGCTTTTTGTAAGCGTTCAACCGCCAAAGGATATTCTGCACGAACATAGAACCAACCGGAGGTTGCGCCAATTGCATAAGCGGCAATCATCATACCTTCAATTACGGCGTGCGGATCACCTTCTAAGATTGAGCGGTCCATATATGCTCCAGGATCACCCTCGTCACCGTTACAAATGATGAATTTTTCATCAACGGTCGGCACTTTTGCGGCCAATTCCCATTTCATACCGGTTGAGAAACCACCACCGCCACGACCGCGCAAACCGGATTTTTTTATCTCGTCAACGACTTCTGCCGGTGTCATGGTTTTCAAGGCTTTTTCTAACGCGAGGTAACCGCCGCGTGCCATATATTCGGTGATATCTTCAGGATCAATATGTCCGGCATTTTTCAATACAACCTTTTCCTGTTTCTTAAAGAAAGGCAATTCCAAAGATAAAACATTTGCCTCTAAATCTTTATCCAAAGCAATTTTTCCTTTGGTTTGAAGACCGGGGATAACGTATTTTTCCATAATCGTGCGGGTTATGTCCAGGTTAACGCGCTTAAACAAGATATCCGGTTTACCCTCAATTTCTACTCTAATCAACGGTCCGTGCGCGCATAACCCCATACAACCGGTCGATACAGTGCGAATAGTGTCAGTTAAATTCTTTTCTTTGATGATTTCGTTGATAAGTGCGATTAAATCATCACTGCCGGAAGACTTACACCCTGTTGAGTGGCAACAGTAAATACTGCATTTGTATTTTTCTATCTCAGCAAGTTTATTCTTGGCGATTTCATGAATATCGAATCTTTTATTTATTTCTGCCATATCAACCATGTCTTTAAGCCTCCTTAAACTTTTCACGCCACTCGTTTAGTATTTCCGGCACTTGTTCCGGTGTCATACGACCATAGGTTTTGCCATTTACGACACAAACCGGCGCCAAACCGCAACAACCAACACAACGCACTACTTGTAAATGGAAAAGGCCGTCTGCAGTGCTCTCGCCTTCTTTGATACCGAGTTCGGATTTAAACTTTTCTAAAACCTTGTCATTACCTTTTAAGAAGCAAGCTGTTCCGGTGCAAACCGAAATCACTGCCTTACCGGGGGCGACCAACTTAAAGAAATTATAAAACGTCAGCACCTCATAAATACGTGCCAAAGGAATGTCCATTGTTTCAGCCAATGACATTGCATCACTCCACTCTACATAGCCTTTTATGCCCTGTATTTCGTGTAATGCCATAATAAGAGAGCCGCGTTTTTTGCGCCATTTGTCGCCAACTTTACAGCCCAGACAAGGTTCTTGATCCATTTTCATCTCCCGAAAATTTAAAGTTATATCAAATTGTTGGTTCATTATAAGACGCAAATCTTACATTTCAATTAATTTTAATGAGTTGTAGAGAATTATTTTAAGTAAACTTTGGGTGAGGTGGGGCAAATTATTTATTCGTTTTTATATAACACAAACGGATGTATCCAAGACATATGCGGGTCATCTTGTGTAGATATCAGGGTTACCGATTGTTCTTTCCGGTGAATCTTGATTTTATCCATATACATATAAACATAGCTTTCCCAATCATTAAAGTTGATATACTGATCGGCGATAATTTCCACATTTTTAAGCTCTAACTGCCCTGGATTTGAGCCAAAATCGAGACGGAATTTATAGATTTTTTCCTCCGGGATAACAATTTCCAAATGCTTATCTTCAGGAGTTACGGATTTTTTTATAGAGTGGATATAGCTAAATCTCTCATCTTTATCTACGGTATAATAAATTTGAAGTTCAAACGGTGCAGTTAACTCCCAATCCAATACAACGGTCAGAGGAGCTTTAGAATATGTTTTTTTTACTGGCTCAGGCGTTGTTAGCTTATTAGAAACAACTACTCCTGCCAATAACAAAAGGGCTATACCAACTAAAACAAGTATTTTCTGTTTAAACATATTTTTTTATACTTTCTTCCTCATTATTTATTTACTTCATATTTTCCAATGCTTTGATTTCAGCTTTTAATCTTTCATATTCTTCTTGCACGCGAATTGGATATTCTAGCACATAGCGTAATCTATCAAAAAAAGTTTCCTTCTCTGCAAGTGCCGCTCTGCTTTTAACTGATGTATAAACATATCCTTTTTTTTGACCTTTTTGAATATAATGCAATAGCGGATTGATGCCTAATGCGGCAACATCTGGATACCTTTCTAAATAATCGTTATTATTAAACAAGGGACTCGGATCACGCCCCTCTTTGAAGCCGATTTTGTAATAATGCTTAGCAGCGCCAATTTTGCTCTTTTTAACATCCGGATTTTTTGCCAGATACCATTTTTTATCAAAAAGAGGCGAACACTCTATCAGTGCTATATTGCACTTCTCCTGATACTTTTGCTCGCTTAAAATATGTGTTACTTTTTTTAGTTTTAATATTGGTTGCATTATAAATTCCTTTGTGTTTTTTTATACAACAACATTTTTCGAAATAACAACCTTCGAAATGATGAGGGGATTATATATTTTAAAACATCTTTGTCAAGGATTTAAAAGTCTTCCTGCCTTATGGGAATAGAATAGATCGGTTCTATATCTTTTTCTTTAGGTATTTCAATTTGATTAAATTATACGGTAACAGCAGATAATCGAAAATTATAGAGAGGCAGCGCTTGCGTAATGAATAATCATCAATGATATGTTTTAAATTTTCAGCAAATGCCGTGTTTGTGTAGCTTTTCATGGTGATTTGATGGACTTGTTCTGCCTTTTGCTTTCGCTCTTCCGGATGGCTCAGATAATATTCTACAAGTTCAACGAATTCTTTTTCAGTCTTATACATGGGAATCGCATCTCCGTAAATCTCTTTAATTTCTGGCATATAGTCAGAAATCACAAATGCTTTGCAAGCTGTGGCATCATAAATACGATTAGATATAAAACCGTCTATACGCATATTTTCATTGGTATCGTTTAAGACAATATCGGCATTGCTGTAATACTTATGTAAATCATTGTTATCAATGTATTCCCCTTTGATATATCGATTATCTATGTATCTTTCCCAAAACCTACCGTAAACAGATATTGGCAAGCCGTTTTTGGTGGCATATTTGACAGCGGGACGGATTATTTCATACGCATTACCGACAAACAACAACTGCGTTTTAAATGCTTTATCTTCTTCATAAAAGAATCGGTGCGGATTGGTAAATTGCGGCAAATAATACGCATTTATACCATACCCCCGTAAATATTCGCATTTTTTTTGAGAGCCGACAACAACTAAACTATATTTACTTACTTCCCTTATGGTGACATCGTCAGGGTGGGAAATAAGGTATAAAATATTTAGATTATGCTTGTTTAATTTAACTTCTCTTGGAGCCCCTCTGATGACCAGATTGATTTTAGCATTATTATCAGATCTGCCACCATAATAATCCGTCCTAACATTGTATCCCTGACCTTTTAATGCTTGAGCTAAATCCAGTCCCAGCCAATAATCACCCCACCAAAGTTTATCCACACTGTTAGGTGAAGGATTTCTAATGGCTATCTTCCTCTCATTATCCTCATATAAGTCAAAATCCACTTCATATAAATCTTTGGCATTGTCCCTGATGATTTGCTGAACTTCTCTTTGATTTTCGGTATACATTTTTTTGAGCGTCAGGTCTTTTTTGTATTTGACCAAAGAGAGCATATTTTTATCAAATTCCCCGACATTATGCTCGATTTGTGAATATAAAACAAAAACCTCCTGTGCATCTTGCGGTGTATATTCCACGGTGCAAGCGGATTTACGCCCTTTCCGGTAATAATATTTGGCATGATTAATGCATTTGATATTTTTAGCTAAAAGCAGTGCCGGAAATGTAAACAGCAAATCTTGCGAACGCTTGGTAAATGAGTTCTTTAAATTGTGTCTTTCCACAAAACTTCTCTTAAATATTTTAGACCACAAATGAGCCGAGTAATTTATAGTGTTAAACTTAAATGCATAGTCATTTGCGCCTTTGGGTGTATCAATGATAACTTCTCTTTTTTCTTGCCAATATGTTTCTATTCTCGATGTTTGAAAGACAATATCAGGTTTTTCAGTTGTTGCACTGTAAAGTTTTTCAAAATATTGTTCTTCAATCCAATCATCCGGATCAACAAAACCGATATATTCCCCTTTGGCCAAGCTTAAGGCGATATTTCTGCAATAACCAGTTCCTATGTGACCGGGAGCAACCAGAGTAATACGTTTATCTTTGGCGGCATATTCTTTAAGGATATCCAATGAGCCGTCAGTGGAACCGTCATCCACACAGATAATTTCTATTGCTTTTAGAGTTTGCTTGACAATGCTATCTAAACACTGACGAAGAAAAGGCCTAACATTATATACCGGAATAATTACCGATATTTGGGGCGTATGGTTAATCTGATTTTGAACAATGATTTCAGTAACAGTATTGAGTTTGCCTGCGGTATTTTTAACCGTTATCAATTTCTGCGTTGAAGCTTGTTTATTTATATTTTCATTCATCTTTACCGCCTCAATTTCTCTGTTTTTTCAATTTTGCCGTTAGGCGGTCGCATTCTGCTCTGACACGCATAGGGTATGCCAAAATATATTGTATTTTATCTAAGAAATATGATTTTTGCGCTTTAAGCACAACGACATCCTTTGTTATAATGTCGCTATAATGACGCCCTTCATACTGCCCTATTAACAGATAATGCTCTAATGGATTTATATTTGCCTGTTTAACATCTGTATTTTCTGTTAAATAAGCATTACCATCAAATAATGGACTGGGAATGTATCCTTGTTGCCAACCATATTTATAATAATGTTGTTCGGCAGATATTTGGGTTGTAGCCACATCCGGATAAGTTGATAAATACCACTGTGCATCAAAAAACTCAGAACTCTTAAACAATTCTATTGCTCGCAATTCTTTATATTTTTTTCGGCTTATAATATGTAATGTCTTGGCCAATTTTAATAAGAACAGACTATTTTTTTGAGTTTTAGTTTGAATATGATATGTTTTTTGAATAATTTTTTTATTCTGTTCTAAATTTTCTGTATTGGTAATACGTTTGATATCATTTGAATCATTATAAGATAAAACAATTTCCGGAATAAAAACAGGCTGATTATCCTTGGTATATTTTAAGATCAAATCCCAATCAACCAATCTTTTCAGGCTTTCATTAAATCCGCCTAATGTTAAAAATAATTCTTTCTGATGAACGAAGGCACCTAAGTCAATAAAGTTACTTTTTTCTAATGCTGTCCTGTCAAAACTTATGCCGATAATTCGCTTATCTGATATGGACTGGGATTGAGCATAAAATATTTTACTTTCTTTGTTCTTTTCAATGGCATTAACAAAGGTTGCTAGATAGTTGGGACATAGAGTATTATCTGTATCTAAATAGGCAATCCAATCATATTTTGCTTCTTTAATCCCTTTATTCCTTGCTTTTGAAACGCCGTAGTGATCCAACTTAAAATACCTTATTTGCTTCGTTTCAAAATATTTAGGATATAATTTATAAATTAAATCTTCCGTCTCATCCGTGGATCCGTCATCAACAATAAGCAATTCCCAATTTTTATAGTCCTGCGTTAATAATGAATCGATTGCATTTGTGATGCAAAAAGCTCGATTATAAGCGGGCATAATAAAACTGAAACCGAAGATTGCCATTTTTTATATCTCCACTTTTTTGGAATAAATGGGGATTTTGCAGACTTTGATTAGTTGCTTGCCTGAGCCGGTGAGTTTTTTTTGAAAGATAAAACGCTTAATGACAACGAGGCAGAAACGTAACCCATAACCATTATGCCGGATTTCACGAATTGTATAGCCTCGCGCCTCCACCAGAACACCTATAATCCGCTCTATTATATGCGCCAAAGTGCCTTCTTTCACATTGCCGTCCGTAGTAGAAAAATCGTTAATTTTATAATGCAATAAAGGCTCTAAACATTTGGCTCTGACTAAATACATTGAGCCGGCAACAAAAGATAGTTTTGTAACTGGAGAAAAAATAAGCTTTTCTAATTCAGCATTGATTTGAGGTAATAATTTATTATAATCCCTTGACGCAGAAGTGATGCAATATTTAGAACCTACCATGCCAACGGTTGAATTGCTTTCTAAAATCTTTAAATTTGTTTGCAGGCGTTCTTTGGTTGCTAATTGACTATCCCACAGCACCCTGCCCCACAAGGCATTATCAAACCGATTACCGTTTAAGAGTGTATAGTTTTTGCTGGTTTTACCTTTTGTATGCAGCTTTAAGATATATTCATAGTCGTCTAAGTTTATATGATGTAAAAAATCAATAAACGGACCAATGTCATACCCAAGATTTGGAACATTCCAAATTTTTGCCGTCGGATAGGCTGATTTTATGGCAGAAAGACTGTCTGTTGGAGCAGTTGTGGTTACAAACAAATCATAATCTGCATCTTCTAAATTCTTTAAATAACATAATATCTGTGGCAACTGGTCAACATAGTGGATATGTAAGTGCACTGCCATTTTTTTCATGTTACACTTTCTCCGGTTGTAAATTCTCTATATTTTATATGCCAAGGATTTTACAAACTATATTTTTAGAGTCAATCTGTTTTTTATATTAACTTCTTTTTTAATAATTTTAAAATATTATTCACATATTAAGATTTGAAGTATATTTTAATCTTAGGAAAAATTGCAATTTATTTAGGGGATAAAATATGGAAACAGAAAGTAAAGGCTTAGACATCAAACAAGTAAGAGAAGGAAAAAAGTTAACCTGCGTTTTAACAGGTTGGTTAGATCCTAATACTTCGCCGCAACTTACAAACATTGATTTAACTGAAGTTAAAGAACTCATTTTTGATATGAAAGGTGTGGAATATGTGTTTTCGGCAGGATTGCGCGCCTTTTTGATGTTACAGAGAACGCTTACCGAACAAGGCGGCACATTAAAACTCATCAATGTATCTGATGATATCAGAAATATTTTTGAATATACCGGTTTTGATGAAATGTTAGAAGCGAAAGCATGAAAAATATTTTGAGATCTTGGCTTAGCCGACACTCCCTTAATTTCAAGCTTAATTTTGGTATTTTGACGTGTGTCGGACTCGGATATTTGGGATTGGCGGCGCTGATTTCGGAACAATCGGCTCCGATTATCAAATCGCAAATTGAAAATAATGCCAAGATTTCCGTTGAAGCTTATATCTCCGATTTTACACGGATTGTTACCGCTGCCGAACGCGTGGTGCTTAATGCTAAAAATACTTTAGAGCAAATTGATAATAATAACATACCCTCGCTTAGAATGGTGTTGTATTCTGCACTTAAAACTGTTGATAAAAGCGATCTTGATATTATTGATGCTTGGGTTTATGTTTTTGCACCGGAAAATGTTTCGCGCGGTAATTTATATCTCAGTAAATTCTATGAAAACCAATATATTGCTTTTAATATAGAGGAAATAAGTAATATTTATAATAAATTTCCGTGGTTTAAGGAAGTTCCCAAAAAAGAAAATATTTATTGGTCTGAACCCTATATTGATAAGGGCAGAAATCAAATTGTTGTTACCTGTTTGGTTCCGTTTGCTTTTAGCAATATTGATGATTTTGACGGTTTAATGGCTATTACAATCGGCTTATCAGATATTCAATCACATGTCAGCGATTTCTCATTTTATAAATCCGGAAAATTATTACTCTTATCTAAATCCGGTTTATTTGTGGCGCATCCTAATCCTGATATTGCTCTCAAAAAAACAATCTTTGAGGAGGCAAAGGAAATCAATTTACCGCAACTGATTTCGGTCGGTAAGGAATTGCAGGCCGGTCGCTCCGGACATATACATATTCCTTATGCCCCTTTGGTTAATGATGCGGCTATTCTCTTCTATGCGCCGATTAAGCATATCGGTTGGGGAGTTTGCTTAGTTTATGCTCAGAATGAATTTTTGCAGCCGATGCAACAATTTCAATTTAAGATCCTGACATCTCTTCTTATCTGCATTATTTTGTTGCTTGCCTTGATTAACCGGATTTGTCATCACTCAACAATTCAACTACGCACCTTGGGGGATATTGCCACACAATATGGTAACGGTGACTTTAGCAAGACTTTTCGCGAGATACCGTCCACTTCGGATATTTATCGTTTGGCATCGGCTCTCTCAAATATGAAATTCAACCTGCTTAATTATATTGAACAGGAAAGAGAAGAAGCAACAGAAAAACAAAAAAGCCAAAGTGAGTTGGAAATTGCCAGAAATATTCAAAAGGCCGCATTATCTACGCAGATACCAAACCACAGTTCTTTTGATATTGCGACATTAATGGAACCGGCTAAGCAAGTTGGTGGAGATTTTTATGATTTCTTCTTTGTTGATGATGATAAATTTACCATTGTGGTTGCGGATGTTTCAGGAAAAGGAATTCCGGCGGCTCTTTATATGATGAAAGCTATTACGCTGATTAAGAACATCAGTAAAGGTAAACTTGCTCCAGAAGTGGTTTTTGAGCATACCAACAACCAATTATATGAAGGTAATGAAGGGTGTATGTTTGTGACGGCGTTTATGGCGGTGATTGACTTAAAAACGGGTGACGTTAATTATGTCAATGCCGGACATAATCCGCCACTTATGGGAAATGGTGAAAGCTATCATTTCTTAGCGCCAAAGAAAAATATCGCACTGGGAATTAAGAAATATGCCAAATTTGTGGCGGAGCATTTACGACTTCAACCTAATGAACATCTGTTCTTATATACAGACGGCGTAACCGAAGCTGAAAACAAATCTTTTAAGAGGTATGGTGAAATGAAACTTAAAAATATTCTACAAAAGGCTAATGCAACACCTCAAGATAATTTGCAATTTGTCTTAAAAGACATTAAAAAGTTCACTAAAGGTGCTTCACAATCTGATGATATTACTATGTTAGACTTTATGTATAAAGGGAAGAATAAACACATTTTAGATATTGAGGCAGATGTTAAAAAAATAAGTGACGTTTTGACATTCATCCGAAAAGAGATGAAAACGCATAAGATTGATGAGCATATCCAATTTAATGTGACAATGGCTGCTGAAGAAATTTTCTCCAATATTTCTCTTTATGCTTATAAAGCTACAGATGTTGCGCGCGTGCAAATTGCCACTGCTTTAGAAGATGATATTTATACGATTATATTTATGGACAGAGGCAAAAAATATAATCCGTTAGCGCAGAAACAGCCGAATGTAAATCAGGAACTAAAAGAGCGTAAGATTGGCGGATTGGGTGTCTTTTTAGCCAAAAAACTTTCTGATGAGATGGCTTATCGGCGTCAAGATGAACAAAATATTTTAACAATTCGCTTTAAGATTAAGAAGTAGTGCTTTATGACTATTGAAGACAAAATTTTTAAATGCTCAACGGTTAATCTCAAAGCTCTTATTCCTTACGGGTTTAAGCAAAATAAAAACGGGTATGTTATCGAAAAAACATTTATGAACGACAGCTTTAAGGCGATTGTAACGATTGATCAAACGGGGCTAGTCAATGGTGTGGTCTATGATGTTGACAGTGATGACGTGTATATGCCGCTTCGGGTAGAAGAAATGGCTGTCGGATTTGCAGGCCTTGTGCGCAGTGCTTATGAAGCGGTGTTAGAAGATATTAAAACACATTGTTTTGTGGCTTGCCAATTTGTCGGAGCACAAGCTAACCGTATAGCCGAATTGATTAAGCAACATTATGGCGATGAGCCGGATTTTCCGTGGGAGAAATCTGAAGATTACGGGGTGTTTCGAAATCCTATTAATGAGAAATGGTATGCGCTTATTATGAACATTGATAAGAGCAAGATTGATAAAAAGTTAAGCGGTGCGGTTGATGTGGTTAATATCAAACTTGATGAAAATGAGATACGGTTGCTCTTAAAAGAAAAAGGATTTTATCCGGCATATCATATGAATAAAAAGAGCTGGATAACGCTTATTTTAGATGAAACACTAAATGATGATACGGTTATGGAACTTATTGATAAAAGTCATGCTTTCACTATCGGAAAACGCGCCAAGTATAAAGGAAATAAGCAAGCGTGGCTGATACCGGCTAATCCGAAGTTCTTTGATATTGTGGGGGCTTTTAAGAAAGAGAATGAGATTATTTGGAAGCAATCCGCCAAACTTAAAGTCGGTGATATTGTTTATATGTATGTCGGAGTTCCCTATTCTGCCGTTCTTTATCAATGTGAGGTTACAGAAGCGGATATCCCGTACAGCTATCAGGATAAAAATTTAACGATAAGCAAAGTTATGCGGATAAAAAAGCTTAAAGAGTATGATAAAAATTTAATGACTTTTCAAAAATTAGCTGAATTTGATGTGCGGGCGGTGCGCGGACCGCGGGATTGTCCGCAAGAGTTGGTGCAGTGGCTTGAGCGACAAAAAGGATAATAATATGAGCGATTTAATTAACAACATCAAACTGATTGCTTCAGATATTGACGGAACATTGTTGCTCAACAGCACAAAGCAGGTGTCTGATGAATTGTTTTTACAAATTCGGCGATTAAAAAAAGATAAAGGCATTTTGTTTATGGCAGCAAGCGGACGGCAATATCAAAATCTGCAAGTGCTATTCCGTCCGGTTAAAGATGAGATTATTTATCTTTGTGAAAACGGTTGTCTGGGCGTTTATCAAAATCAGATTATTTATCAAAAGGAATTAGAGCGTGAATTGGCGTTTAAGATTGCCGAAAGTATCTTAGCGGAAGAAAATTGTGAGGTGCAAATATCTACACCCGATACACAATATATCATGCCTAAGACAGAGGCTTTTTATCGATATATGAAAAATGAAGCGGGAATTAAGGTTAGAAAAATCAAAAATATTCGGGCAATTAGAGAGCCAATTCTTAAAGTTGCGGTTTATAACCCCTGCTCTATGGCGCATCGAGACAGGTTACAAAAATTATACGGGCATAAATGCACCATACATCTCGGGCGCAGTGATTGGACGGATTTTACGCCGCTAAAGACAGATAAAGGAACAGCCTTAAAAGCAATCATTAAAACACTTCGGATAAAGCCTAAAGAATGTATGGCATTTGGTGACTACTATAATGATGAGAGTATGCTTAAAGCGGTCGGGTTTCCGATTGTAATGAATACGGCGCCGCTTGATTTGCAAAAAATCGGCAAAGAAACAACCGATACGGTTGAACACGCCATAGAGAGAATTTATTTTTAGACCGCCCTTGCAAAGTATTGACATCTGTCATAGCTTGATATAGAAATATCTATAGTGGTGAGTTGTTACCGCAAAAGCCCTCAAAGTTGAGGGCTTTTTTTGTGTCTTTTTTTCTCCCCCTTAACAGAGAGGGGGAATTTTTAATCAGAGCTGTCGCCTTTATAGTTGCGGCTCTTTTTTATTTAAATCTTAAATTTAGGAGAAAATAAATGACTAATTATAATTTAGCATCGGATTTGATGACACCGGATCCTTTGACAATTAAGCGCAACAAAAAGAAAATCAATGAGCTTTTAAATAAATATGGTAGTCGGGAAGCTATTTTGCAAAGTGCCGACTTGGCAGATAGCATCAACTATGACTTTGCTCACGGTGATGATTTGATTGAAGAGGTATTAAGAGAAAGGGCTGCGACACAAAATCCTCTGTTGCAAACAAATCAAGCCGCCCTCGCTCGCGAGGCAAGGGAAGTGCGTAAAGCCTATCATCATGATGAGGATAAATCCGATACCGTCAATGCCATTAAGTCCGCCGATAACGAATATACCGGCATAAAGAGCGATGCTGTCGCACCGGATAAAAATACTTCAGATTATCAGCTAGGAACTTTAAGCTCTAAATATGAATCCTTGAAAAATCCTGCAGCTATCGGCTATGATAACGGCGGTGGGCACAGTTATGGTGTTTTTCAAATTGAGACCAAACATGGCACAATGAAAGATTTTTTAAGCTATTTGGCTCAAAATAAGAAATATCAATCATTTGAACAAAAATTACAAAGTTCCGGTGGTTATGCCGGAGCACTAAATAAAGCTGACAATTTTGTTAGTGCATGGAAAGAATTGGCGAAAAATCAAGATTTCATCCAATCACAATATCAATTTATTTTTGATATGAAGTTTAAACCACTATTACGTAACGTAGCAAAAATTGAAGGTTTTGATATAGAAAAAAGACACCCTATTGTCAAAGATGTCTTATTTTCCATTGCTGTGCAACATGGGCAAAGAGGTGCTTTTGACCTTATAAAAAATGCTCTGGGAAGCAGCGCAAAAAATCTAAGCGATGAAGCCTTAATCAACAAACTTTATGATGAAAGAAGTAAGGTTGATAAGTACTTACCACAAAATCCTAAAGAAACGCGAGAAAAAATTAAACAAAATCGTTATCCAAATGAGCGGCGCGATGCGCTGAAAGCTCTAAAGGGATAGCATTTTGCTATATTCGGAGTCTTTTCCGTAAACTTGTTGATATCGTAGGACGTCGTATAAAATAGCTTCGTAACGACGTCCTAATACGGCATCGTTAAAATCCTTACCCACAGTACCTGTATCTGTTTGTGCATACATTATTCCATAAAAATCTAGAACTCCTCGCTCTATTTTATTTAGTGCTTCTATGATTTTTACTGCATCTTCTTCTGACGAATCTTGCCTAATTTTTTCTATAATTATATCTTTAACACACTTATGGTATTTTTGGTCAGATTCTTTCATTCCTTCATTGTAAAAAGATAGTATATAATCCATTTTTTCCGGGTCATCCACAGGATAAGATTTATTATAACATTCCTTTGTATATTTTTCTACCTGTTGTCGGATTTCATCTATCTCTTGCTGTTCTTCGGCTTGTGCCAAATTTATCTGTGCAAATATTAAACACAAAATCAAAAATATCTTTTTCATCTGCTTGCTCCTTTCTTGATATAATATTCTTATTTTCTTAAAATACAACAAAAAGAAAATCAATGAACTGCTGGATAAATACGGAAACCGTGAAGCTATTTTGCAAAGTGCCGACTTGGCAGATAGCATCAACTATGACTTTGCTCATGGTGATGATTTGATTGACGAAGTACTCAAAGAAAGGGCTTTAACGCAAAACAACCAAACTTTACAGAGTAATCCGTTACAACCCAGCCAAACAGCATTGGCGCGTGAGGCTAAAAATGTCCGCGATGCTTATCGCCGCGATGAGGAGACCGATGAAAACATCCCACAACCTACCGATGGCGAATCTGATAGTGCAAGGAGTGAGAACGTGCGTGAAAACACTCAAGATAATGATAATGCATTCATAAAATTGATGGGAGAAAATCTCGTCAAAACAGAAAATATGAAGTCTTTTATCTATTTAGATAAATACGGACATATTACTGCAGGCATAGGAAAACTGTTAGATAATGAGACAGCTTTCAAAAGTATGAATTGGGAAATTGATGGACGAAAAGCAAGCAAATCAGAGGTAAATGAGGCATACAACTTATTTACATCATTGCAACAAGAAAAAGACTCTGAAGGCAAACCCAAGTATCGCAATTATACTGCTGACTATTTTAAGAAATTTAGTAAATTACGCTTATCCGAGGATAGTATGACGAAAATGCTGAATGAACATCTTTCAAATAATTTAAAGCAAGCTCGTTACGAATTAAAAGAATTTGATAGCTTACCTTCTCCGCTTCGTTTAATTATTCTAGATTTTTACTATAACAAAGGCAACATAAAAAGACAAGAGGGCTTCATATCTTCTCTTAAATCCAGAGACAAAAAAGCCTTTAAAAAGGCTATAATACGAGGCTTGCCACACAGAGATAAATGGGCATTAGAACAATTTAATCAAATTCCTGAAAGTTTTTGGAAATAATGATTGTTTAAATAGTTGGTATAACAGATATTAGTCCGTCAGACCATAATAAATTTTCTCTAAGCATGGAGTCTTTGCTTTCATCAAAGACTCTGTGCCGAATATAATATTTCTCACTCTTTTCATCATTTGGTAAAATTTCAAAAGTATTAATTCGTTTCTGATGTTTATCACATATCAAATTTGTGCAATCATTGCATAACAGCTCAATAAAATTTTCTTCATTTTTAAGTAACTTACACTCAACTTTAATGTATTGCTCTGGAACAAGGGCATCAAAGAATTTTGTTGTTGGTGTTAATAAATACATACTATCATCCATAACATCAATTAATTGCTGATAAAATAAAGGATTTTTGAATTTTTGTTCTTCCTCTGCCTGTGCAGGATTTATCAAAGCCAACATCAAACCTAAAATTAAAAATATCTTTTTCATTTTCCCTCCATTGTGTTTCTGATTGTATTCCTCATCTAAATAAATATCAATAAATTTTTCTCTTGTGTAGTAGCAAATTAAAAGATATTACTAAAGCTGATGCTCAATTAATCTATAAACTAGATTTTTATGACCAATATCGATTGGAAACCGTGGATAACAATGATAATTCTAAGGTCTTACTAACAATGTTTGTCATGCTAAAACCAACATCTGCATTAACATTGCTACATAAATCCTTAAATGATTTTGGTTATCCATCTAAAAAACTGCTATCCAAGGAAATGATACCGACTTTAAATCAGATAGAGAAAGATAAAAAATCAAATGATTTTAAAGAATTATTAAAATCTAATTTTATAAAATTTCTAAAAGATAATCCTGATTCAAAAAAGTATAAAGGGTGGATTCCACGAATAGAAAGGTTATAAACGTGAAAATAAGTTGGTTATATAGGGTTGGCAGTTTTTGTTTAATCTTAAATTCCTTTAATGCCGTTGCCTTTTCTGAGGCTGATATCAATGCACTTAAAGGTGTGGATATTCTTTACAGTTCTCCTTTTGAAAACGGAAATAAGGCGACCAAGCTAAATAGTGAGAATATCCATTTGAGTCCGGATTTTATTGATGACGGAAATATCATTATTGAACAAAAAGCCTACCCTATTGACCAACTTTTTATTAAGAATACTGACGGTAAATACGAAAATTTAGCCTATTTGCTTGATTATAACGGCATTGCCAATACTTATCGTATTCGTTATTATGATACAACAAGGTTGGCTATAAAAGATGAACTAGAAAGGCTTAAGCAACAAACCTTAAATTGTGTAAGCGATTATACCGGCAGCGGTTTAGAAACTATAGCTGATGAAACCGCACATTTTAACATATGTTTAGACAATATTTTTTATCGTGTAATTAATTTATTTTATACTCAATCCGAAGAACAACTGATAAAAAATTATAAAGAACAATCAGATATATTGAAAAATCTTTATTTTGATCTTGCCAATCCTGATAATTGTTACGGCAGATGCGGCACAATTGCGCAAATGCGTGCTTATGGTCAAATAATTGAAGCTAAGCAACAATTTATTTTAAATTTATTAAATAACCCCTTATTGATGAGTAAATAAAAAAATAGTGTAAATAAGTATCTTTCCTCGTTACCCTTAGCTAAACGTCAAAAGGTAAAGCAAAAGTTATCCAAATGAAAGGAGAGATGCCTTAAAGGCATTAAAAGAATAAATTTCTTCCCTTGTGTAGTAGCAAATTAAAAGATATTACTAAAGCTGATGACGGATTTTTCGGCATTGCGGTGTTTAGTGATGGTCGGGAAGTGAGTTATGATGTATTGATAACGTGGGCAGTTTTTATCATGATCGTTTATCATACCGCAAGCCTGAAGGTGCGAATAGACCGTTACAGAGCCTAAGAACTTAAAGCCACGCTTTTTCAAATCTTTGCTGATTTTATCTGATAAACCATTGCTTACAGGAATATAGCCATCATTATGCTTGTCATATATTATGGTTTTGCCATCTGAATATCGCCACAGATAATTGCAAAAACTCCCAAATTCGGCACGGATTTGCTGAAAGCATTTGGCGTTATGGATAATGGCTTCAATCTTTCGGGGACTTTTTATCATCCCTGCGGTGCTCATAATCCGGTCAATATCTTTTGCGGTATAGAGGGCTATTTTATCATAATCAAAGTTGTCAAAGCAGTGACGAAAGATGTCACGTTTGTTTATCATCATGTTCCAATTAAGCCCGCACTGCATAACCTCCATCATCAGATATTCAAACTGTTTTTTATCATCATAAACAGGGATGCCCCACTCCTCATCATGATAGCGGATATTTTTTTCTGAAGTATTTTCCCAGTTGCAATATGACATGCGATTACTCTGCTTTTTTCTTAAAATAATCCGCGGTTATTTGAGCGATGTCACCCTCTTGCCCTACAAAGTTATGGCTGGCTTTTTTAACAAGGTTTATCTCACTCTTGTCATAAAGTTCGTAATATTTTATCCCATAAGTATAAGGCACCAGTTCATCATGCGTGCCGTGCACAATCAAAGCCTCTCCTTGATATTTTTCGGAAGTTTCATAAATCGGCAAAACTTGTGCGGTTTTGAGATATTCCATACCAATTTTATGTCCGTCCGGTAACTCTAAATATTGCGGCAGATTTTTTGCATCAAACTGAATACCAAAAAAATCGCCTTTAATCGCATTGTCTTTGATATTTGGAGCGGCGGATAATAAGACAATACTATTTATGTTATTCTCTCCTAATTCTCCTGCTAACATGCCGGCAATCACAGCGCCTTGAGAATGCCCGACCAAAGATATTGAGGTCTGCTTAAGATTATTTTGCGCATATTCATAAACCCGTTTGGCATCTTCCAATTCATTTGGTATTGTCATATTTTCAAAAGCACCGTAACTTTTACCGTGACCGTTAAAATCGCACCGCAAAGAGGCGATGTTTTCCTCTTCCAATTTATCGGCAATCTTTGTTAACAACAGCATATCTTTATCAATATTAAGCCCATGGTAGATGATAACCAACGGATAATCATTTATATCTTTCGGGGTTTGTAAGGTGCAGACTAATTTGTTTGTTTCATCGCCGATTATAAAATCTCTGCTTGCGGCGGTTGCCGATAAGGCTGTAAATATAAGGCACGCACTTAATACGCTTAGAAATTTCTTCATTTATCCTCTCCAGTTAATCATGTTTTTGAGTTTATCAGCCATATCTTAAAACACAACAAAAAAGCCGAGGTTTTGAACTCGGCTTTTTGTCTGTGGGGATTGCTATTAGTAGTTTTCGGCGTTAACTTCAAAATAGCTTTGCGGGTGGTTACATACCGGACAAACATCAGGAGCAGATGTGCCGACAACAATGTGTCCGCAGTTACGACATTCCCAAACCTTGACTTCACTTTTTGCAAAAACTTGTTGCATTTCTACATTTTTAAGCAAGGCTCTGTAACGCTCTTCGTGATGTTTTTCAATGGCAGCAACACCGCGGAATTTTTTGGCTAACTCGGTAAATCCCTCAGCTTCCGCAGTCTTGGCAAAGTCTTCATACATATCTGTCCACTCATGGTTTTCACCATCGGCGGCAGCTTTTAAGTTTTCTTTGGTACCACCGATGCCGTTTAACTCCTTAAACCACATTTTGGCATGTTCTTTTTCATTATCTGCGGTTTTTAAGAATAAAGCGGCGATTTGCTCAAAGCCTTCTTTCTTTGCTTTAGATGCAAAATAGGTATATTTGTTGCGCGCTTGAGATTCACCGGCAAAAGCGGCGGCTAAATTCTTTTCGGTTTCTGTTCCGGCATAAGGATTAGACTTTACAAATACGTCTTTTTGACCGCATTTCGGGCAGGTATCAGGTGCGGCATCGCCTTCGTGAACATAACCGCAAATTTTACATACAAATTTCATTTTGGTCTCCTATAAATAGTGGTTCGTTTCGAGGTATTGTAATGAGGTTTAAGCGTCATTGTCAAATTATTTTTATGACGCTCTTGCCTCTTACAAAATTGTTTAGATAAGCGCTTTGATGTCCGCTATGATTTGCTCGTTTGACATACCTTGAGATTTTAGCAAATCTTCCGGATTGTAGCGATCATAAAACGCTTTTTTTAAGCCATAGACTTTGACTTTCATCTCGGATGCTCCATAGAAGGTGGCGACTTTTTCACCAAATCCGCCGTCTATGATACCGTCTTCTAAGGTTATAACAAGTTTATGGTCTTTTTCTAACTCGGTTAAGAGCTTTTCATCAACACCTGAAGCAAAACGCGGATTGATGAGTGTCGGCTTAAAACCTAATGATTTTTCTATCTCCTTTGCCAATCTCTCGCCTTTTTGATAAAAACCGCCTAATGCTAAAATGGCAACTTTTGAACCGCATTCCTCAACCTTAAAGGTATTGATGTGGCTGAAATCTTTGTCTGCAGGGCGTGATGTGACTTCATTTCCCGGCATTAAAATCATCACCGGATGAGATTTTTGGTCCACTGCCCAATCAAGCATATTCAAGTATTCCTCTTTGGAGGTTGGAGCTAAAATTACCAAATTGGGAATGTTGGCAAATGCCGCAACAGCGAAAATGCCTAAGTGTGTTACATCGGTCAATCCATAGCAAGAAGCAAAATTAAGCACGATTGTAACGGGATTATTGTTAATGCACACATCTTGCGAGATTTGATCATAAGTGCGCTGTATAAAGGTGGCATTGGTGACGATCAACGGCTTACCGCCTGCTTTAGCAATACCGGAAGCAAAGGCAACGGCGTGCTCTTCGGTAATACCGGTATCTACATATTGACTGCCCAACTGCTGACGAAGTTCTTGATTTAACCCTGCGGTCATCGGCATTGCCGGCGTGATTACCACAAAATCTTTATCCTCTTTTGCCTTGTTCATAATGTAATCGGTCGTCAGTGAAGTGTATGTTTCTTCCGGAAAAGTTACGTTCCACTTGCCAGTTGTCCGATCAAAAGGCATACACCAGTGCCACAACTCACGATTTTCTTCGGCTAATTTAAAACCTTTGCCTTTTTGAGTGTTGATATGCAAAACAATCGGGTGATCAATATCTTTGACCTTTTCAAACAGGGTTATCATTGATTCAATATCGTTGCCGTTATCTTCATACATATAATCTAAGCCAAGCGCCGTAAAGAAGTTATTGGGTGCGGTGCCTTTGGTCTGGCGGAGTTCGGCTAAATTCTCATACAAACCACCATGCACCTCGGCAATAGATTGCTGATTGTCGTTAACAATGATGATAAAATTGGAATGAATTTCAGAACCGGCAAAATCCAACGCTTCCAATGCTTCTCCGCCCGAGAGAGAGCCGTCGCCGATGAGCGCGATAATATTTTCGGTGCCGCCTTTTAAGTCTCTTGCTTTAACTAAACCGGAAGCTAATGAGATAGAGGTTGAAGTGTGTCCGACATTAAATAAATCGTGTTCGCTCTCATCAGGATTGGTATAGCCGGAATCTTCGTGAAAGCGTGTTTCGTCCAAATAACCGGCTTTGCGTCCGGTCAGCATCTTATGCGGATAGCTTTGGTGTGATACATCAAAAACAAACTTATCTTGAGGTGAATTAAACACATAGTGCATTGCAATTTCTGTTTCTACAATACCAAAATTCGGACCGCAATGTCCGCCAAATTTGGTCAGCCGGTTAAATAATGCTTCACGAATATCCGCGGCTAATGTTTCTAACTCTGATACGGTTAATTTTTTTATGTCTTTTGGGGAATTGACGGTTTCTAATATGGACATAAGCTCTCTCCTGATTACCATTAAAACTTTGGATAATGTATAAGAAAATTGCCAAGAGTCAACCGCTTTTTTCTCTGTCGGTGCAACTGAAAATATTATTGCTCGTGATGAGATGAAAGGCGTTTGATATTTAAGATATCATAAACATCTTGCCCGCACAGATTATCAAAATAATGCTTTAAATTGCAGGCTAATTGAAATTTATCTTTTATCATCTCTTCGTTAATGCGGTAAGTTGCAGCCAGATATTCAAAACGTCTCTCTATGGTGGTGGCTTTTTCGCCTACGGCCATTAAATCTGCCAAATGCACCAAACGGTCATAATCATCAAATGGTGTTAAACTTAATAAATGGGCGCATTCTCTGATTGCATTTGCATCATATGAGTGATAGCGCTCGGGGGTAATATTTTCATGCTCAAAAAAGCTATGCACCAATGCCGCACGTGCCGCTTCATCATAGCCCAGCGCACAAAGCTTTTGATATCCGATAAGGCCATGAAAAAAATGATGATCTTTGGCTTCATCTATTTGCCCGTAATCGTGCAG
>Ga0310691_10001438_pt1 | contig 36222 bp, 57 predicted proteins | sample 176DNAGHGlowgp2_FD_203887 | JGI IMG/M metagenome (GOLD analysis project Ga0310691, IMG submission 203887) | Sheep rumen microbial communities from Palmerston North, Manawatu-Wanganui, New Zealand - 1766 DNA GHGlow gp2 (v2) (version 2) | ecosystem: Host-associated > Mammals > Digestive system >... | reverse complement strand
CATCTTGGTGGAACCTTCCGTATCTATGAAGATCGGTTCCGGCATCTTACTTGCAGCCGTGGTCTTTCCCCACCCCTCAGGAGCATACAGGATGATCTTCTGTGCACCCGTCTTCTTTCCTCTGCTTATCTGCATATCTGAAATCCTTTCTGGCTGAAAGCGTCCGCTCAGCTTCTTTCACGAAGTTATCAGCCATAGCTTCGATCTCGTCATCATGCTGCTTAAGCGGATTTACTGCTACCTCCTTGAAATACTTTAATGCCAGTTTCTTAAGCCATTCCATTTTTTATCCTCCTACTTGATTGATAACTTCTTCCCTTTGGGCAGAAATCTTGCAAACGGGCACTCAACCCCTTCTGGAAGTGTAGCAAGGTACTCTGCAATCTTTGTCTTGTCCGGTTCCCGTTTAACTCTGATAAACTGATCGGGGATGTTCTCAATATCCTCATCTACCTCAACAGCAGGCTTGCCACTTTTGCCGGTGACTTTGAGTTTGAATAACTTCGTATCAATCTCGGGAATATCCATCTGTATCATGGCATCCATTAAAGCCTTCTCAAGACGTGCCGCATTGTTTTTTGCAAGTTTCGCCTTCTTTGTAAACGCATCAGCCTCAGCCTCATATATCTTCTGCTGTGCCTCGATGGAGCGAAGCACCTTGACATATCCCTCTGCCTTAATCTCAATCTCGTCCTTGACTCCCTCCAAAGTGTCAAGAACTGTCTGCTCGTCTACCTCGTCATCCATGAGCATATCTGACAATGCCAGATACTCGCCTGTTAATTCGTATAATGTACTCATTCCTGTTCCTCCTTTCCCTTCCTTAATCTTTTGATAATCTTCTTCAACGTCTTCATCCGCTGCGGAGTGCAGTGTGTAATCCACTCCGGTATCTCATCCTCTGGAATATCCAACGACCGCATCTGTCCGACAAGCTCCTTGATTGTGACTCCACTTTTGCGGATGTAGGCGGATATGCTCTGTTCTTGCTTTTCATAGAACTCTTTGACTGTCTCCTCTGCCACTCGGTACGCCTCTCGGATGATGGCATCGGGTGCAGCTCCCATGAGATATATCTGGAATGCTTCACGCTTCAGCTGATGCTCTGCTCGCTCCCTGATGGCGGTCATCTCCTTTGCGCTTACTTTCATGCCCCTGAGGTTGTGCCAGTCGTTCAGTTCGATGATTTTCGCTTCAACGATATCATCCGTTATATTTTTGACTACGGCAAAGCACAGCCGCAAAATGCCGTCCTTGTCCATGTCTCTGGCAGACATCCGATGCGGATAGCCGAAGTGGTTCTCATAATCGTCAAAGAGTTCCTGCGTCAGCTTCTTCGGATCGTTTGGCTGCTCTCCGTCATCAATATGCTCTTTGGCGGTCTTTTGCCTCCACCATGACAGGCTGTGACATTCGAAATATTTCTCTTTTTCACCTTCCCTGAGCGGAACCCCATCAAACGTCATCCGCTCGCCCCCCCAATTTTAGGGATAAAATCTGACATATACTTCACCTCCCGTTACTCTCATTAACTGCTTGGCCTTGCTTAAATGCGGAGCCCACACATCAATGACGTGTCCGTTCTGGATGCCTGGATTGCCGCCTGTGTCTAAACACTCGTACAAGCCCAACAGCGTGCCGTCCATCAGATACACCTCTGCCCTCTGTCCGAGCCTGTCAGCCGATGCGGCGATTATGCCCTCTCGTATTGGCTCTCCGGATGCTGTGATTCTGCCTTTGCAGGATTCCGGACAGTAGCAAGTGAATTTCATCTTGATGGCATCCTCTGGAATCGTCTGAAGCTCTGCGCCGTCCACTCTCGCCGCCATCAGATACAGAACAATGATGAGTATGGCTATAAATGGCAACAGTAGAATCGGTGAATCACCTTTCTTCTTCATCTCTTGCAATCACCTCCTTGTAATCCTCATACATCTGGAGCGCAAACCCCGTGATTGTTGCGATGGCAAAAGCCAATACAAAAGCCGATGAATTAAACATTGTTTATCCTCCTCTCAAATAGTTTGATGATGTCGCCCTCCGTGAATTGCAGCAGGCCGTCAAGCTGAATCAACTGGATGATGGACAGAGAGCCGTGATTGAGGCTGTATGAGATGCTCTGCTGACTCACTCCGAGCCTCTCGGCAATCTCGCCCTGGCTGATGCCCGTCTCTGCCATCTTTGCCTTAATGAGAGCCTTTATCCTGCGCTTGTAGGACTCTGTCGCTCTTTGTCGTTCGCTGATATATACCTTCGGCATATCAACCTCCTATTCCTCCTTTACAATCAGGCATCTACTCAACCTTGAAATTGGTTATCAGCTCTTGTAATTGCCTGATATACTCTTTTTTGTCCCAGCCTTCTATATCACATACAGTCAGATCAATAAGTATGTCCTGATAAAGCCTGAGGATCATTTTATGCCTCGCCAGATCGTTCAGCGTCTTTGCTATGTTGTCTTCTGTTCTTTCTCCCATGGTGGTTCAAACTCCAATGCTAATTTGAATAAAATTATTTCGTTGTTCGATATTTCTACCGGCATATGCAGCTTAGTAAGAACATTTCTGATGGGCGATACATACTCTTCTGGTGGACCGAATATATATTGTCTATGGCCAGCGTGATTATTCGACATATTTGCCCTCTCAAAGCTTCCATTGCCATTTGTCATGGCGTAATTTAGTTCCTTGCAGTCAATGCAATATCCTATTTCCAGCATCATGAGCCTCCATGGTTGTTTCCCTTGGTCCGGAAATGTGAGGAATGACTTTTGGCTATCTCCATCATGCCTTCGATCTCTTCAATCGTAGGGAATCTAAATTGTGACACATCTTCTAAAATGCTGTTTTTTAATAGCATTACTGCATATTTGCCTTGATCTCTGTTTTTGTACTTTGCACCCTGAATTGCTTTTCCGCCCGTTGGTGTGATGAAAACAGTTTCTTCACCCGCTGATACTTCAGCAACTGCGCTGTACTTTATAAAACCGTTTTCTCTCTGGTATATGATTAACAATTCGTCCATATTACCCTCCTATCGCTCGAATAATATCCCTTATCATGGCGATACTGCTGTCCATAGCGACATTGATCTCCTTTTTACCGCCGCCCACGAAGTGCGCAACTACAAGCTCTTTTTCCTCGATGTAGTCAAGGTCGATAAGGTCATAAAGCTGTCTTGTCAAATACAGACATTCGAGAAGCCTGTCACATATCAACTGTTTGTTTTCCATACTTTTCCTCCTCCTTTACATCTTCTTCCAGATACATCAGGATAAACTCAATCTTTGACTCGATGATGCCGAGCTTTATCGTATTAGCGTTTTTTGGTTCACAGGCCCATCTCATATCTGGATACTTCTTTTCGTACTCCGCCAAAAATTCGTCAATGTCCCGCTCCGCTATCCTCAGCATTTCCCGAAGATGCTGGATTATTTTGGTTTTTGTCATGTGGTCACCTCCGTCAAACAAGCCAGAGTCTGAATCTGCTCCATTCTTGCTTTACACATTTGATAAATCTCCTTGTAGTGCAGACAGAGCCTCATGCCCTCTTCAATCGTGTGCCAGATGGCTCTCTCGATGAATGTGAGATTGCTCAACTGGATGGTGGAAGCCTCTTCCCTCTTGCTGATTCCGACAATCTTATTAGCCAGTTTGGTATAAGTGACGTAGAGCATATCTGCGTGACCGCTCCCTTGCTCCTTTGCATACTCGACCAACTTTTTGATGGTGTCGGTCTCTTCTTTCCGAACAAGTTTGCCTGCTGCTCTTGCCTCAAGGTACTCTGCTGACTGTTTCTCAGTGATGAATTTTTCCATCTTGTTGAATGCGGAGATGTAAGCCTCTTTGAAAGCCGCCGCCTTTTTTTCCTCTGTATCCCATAGCCAGAAAAGTGAAACCATCACGGGTGATGTAGTACATCGGCTGTTCTCTGTTCCATTCATCTGTGTAATAGGTCTCCTTAAAATTTAGGAGACGAAACTCTTTTGAACAGTCAAGGCTCTGGATACTTTGAAGCACATTATCATGTCTCTTGTTGAAAACTTCCGCCACCTTCAAACTCGTGGTCATTGCCTCTTTTCTTCTCATTACAACCAGTTCATCCATCAGCTGACCTCCTGTTCTGTGTCTTTATTAGACACAACATGGGTAAAAAAAATCTCTGTCGCTCTCTCGCTTGAAAGATTGTACCGCTCGATGATTGTTGACATTTCGCTTTGCGTAAAATCAGCATCTGCGCCGTTCATCTTCTTCGAGAGTGTCCCTCTGGTTATTCCCAAAGCCTTTGACAGAGTTTCTCCGGTGTCATTATGCCGGATCATCTCAACTTTAAGTTCTTGTGTGTTCATTGTTTTCCTCCTTTCCGTTTTTGTGTCTTGTGGGGACACGTTCAATTTATCACAACATCTTGTGTCCTGTCAAGACACATTTTTCGATTTTTTGCAAAAAGTGTTTTAAAAATCTTTTTTTATTTCTGATTTATGCTAAAATATCAAATGCGAAGGGAGGTGATGCTAAATGGCAATGGGTGACAGAATCAAAGAGAAAAGAATCGAAAAAGGGTTAACGATGGAGCAGTTAGCGGACAGACTCGGAGTCGGACGGTCTGCTGTCAATAAATGGGAAAAAGGATATGTGAAGAACATCAAGAGAAGTACCATCGAAAAGATGTGTTTGATTTTGGATTGTTCGCCTGCGTACCTTTTCGAGTGGAGCGAAGATATAAAAGACTACGGCGGCATGAATGAGGAAATTGCTTTTCTGCGAAATATCATGCCTGCGGAGGATATTCTGACAGATACCGAAAAGGAATTAGTTCGATTATTCCGAACCTTGCCAGATGCCAAAAGAAGCGAAGTCATTCAGTATTGCAAATTCCTCGCATCTGAGGCGAAAAGAGAAAAGAAAAAAGATACCGCATCATCAAAGGAGGCCTGACATGAATATAACCAAACTCCCCTCCGGGCATTACCGCCTCAGGAAGACTATCAGAGGCAAGATGTATTCTGTCACGCTCGACCACAAGCCTACAAAGGCAGAGGCAGAGGAGATTCTCGCCGACCTAACAAGAGATAGATACTCTGCTTCAAACCGCCGTATGACGTTCACAGAGGCTTCAGAGGGCTATTTCTCATTAAAGTCGAATATCTTGTCGCCGACTACGATGAGAGCATACAAGTCATATCTCAAGAACATGGATGACCGCTTCAAGTCTCTGCTCCTGGAAGACATCGACCAGATTGCCGTCCAGCAGTACATAAACGACATCACTCCGAATTATTCATCGAAGTCTGTCCACAATATACACGGGTTTATTTCAGCCGTTTTGAGCGTTTACAAGCCGAGCCTTAAACTCTCTACCCATCTACCGCCAAAAGCCCGATTTGAGGCTCACACGCCGTCTGAGATGTATGTGGATAAGATTGTGGAGGCGAACAAAGGCACGAAGTATGACATTGCCTTCCGTCTGGCTTGCTATGGCCTCCGCCGATCCGAAATTTGTGCTCTGACAGATGCCGATCTGATCGGAGACAATAAGCTCAGGATAAACAAGGCTTACATCTTTGATGGTAAAAATTGGATCACTCGTATGTATAACAAGACTTACGGATCCACGAGAGACATCTACATTGACTCCGATCTGGCGGAACTGATCCGGCAGACAGACGGCAAACTTTACAAAGGATCGCCGAAGATGCTCTTGCAGCGTTTGACTTCGCTTCTGGACAGATACGAGATGGAACATTTCAGATTCCATGATCTGAGAGCCTTCTTCGTCAGCTATGCTCATGCGCTTGGGATTCCTGACGTGTATATCATGGCTCAGGGAGGATGGTCGAGCTCGTATGTCATGCAATCCGTATATCGGCGAGCTCTGGAAGAAAAGAAGGATGAAGAAATGGCAAAATTCGCCGGATCTCTTTTTTTGTCATGACAAATTTTTTTCGGTATTTCTGTGGGATATGCACCCACATAGCAAATTCCGTGACAAATTCGTGACAGATTTTCTACAAAAACCATTTGTTTTTTACAAAGAGGATTTGTAATTTGACACAGACAGAAATAAAAAAATCCCGTAGATAAGCCATTTTCAGCCTACCTACGGGATTCTATCGTTAGTGCAGGAGATGGGACTTGAACCCACACGTTTTACCCCTATAACCCTTGATTTTAAGCCATTCCTTAAACCGCCGTGACAAATTCGTGACAAGGTTTTTGTCACATGTATTATGAATGACGATATGCGGAGATGTCAGTATTCTCTTTTCAGCTCCGCCCAGGTCTTCGGTCCCACGATGCCATCAGCGACAAGCCCCTTCAGCTTCTGGAAGGAAATGACGGCTATCTGCGTGAGTGACCCGAAAATTCCATCAACAACCAGGTGCGCTCCATAGTTATAATTAAGGATGGTCTGAAGCTCCTTGACGTAACCGCCCTTGCTCCCTTTCCTCAGTGTCGGATATGCCCCTGTGAGGCTCTGTGAGGCTTGTTTGGGTGGATTATAGGACTTATCCCATGCAGACAGCCCATACTTGGTTACAGTGTCACAGAGGGTCTTTACGTAGGTCGATGACGTGGCATAGCCATCAGCCTTTATCAGCGTTGCATACTGCTTGTAGTCCGTGGCTGTCTTCAGATTAGCATACCGCTTACCGGCAATGAAATCAAAATAGCCTTTGACACCTTCTGCCATGTCATTGTATGCCCTGAAGTTATCTCGGATCGTGGTCAGCGTTCCGACCTTGTATTCTTCTTTGGTCTTCATGTTGACGGATGCGCCCTTCCAGGAGCTTCCACATTTGAGACCGAAGAAATTGAAATATCTGGCGAGTCCGCTTGTGCCTGCTGCCGATTCAATAATTGCTTGAGCTATAACCGCCGCACAAGTGTGATATCCTCGTTTTTCGGCCTCTGCCCTTATCAATGGTGCGATTTTCGCTATAAATGCATCAGCCTGTTGTTTTGTGTACCCCATGAGCATACCTCCTTGACTAAATCCTTGACTTTGCTTGACTAAAAGTTAAAACCAACTTGCAACTAAACAAGCCTACAAACGGCTTACTTATGCGGTTTTTTTCGTCAAACCTTGTTTAACTTGCAATTAACTTGCGACTAACTTAAACGAGCAAGTTATATATAACGGGCATCAGAGTCACGGCAAGCCTCTTTGATTTCGCGTTTGCCACAAGCGCTATCATGAAAGTTTCCAAAATACTTGTTAATGGTTACCATAGACAGTAACGGGAGGGCTACCGTCTATAATGTGGACTCGCTGTCCGATGCCCGTTATATCGAGTGGCAGAGAAGAGAGTCCCCCTTAACTCTGCCTCTAACAAGTCTGCCATATTCTGACCGTGACAGGCGGTTATACGGTGGGTGAGGACTCGAACCTCACATTGATTTCGCTTATCTTTTCCCAACCTGCTGAAAGATGGTACTTGCACAGAGGGTCGCTTACTCTCATCCCATTGGATTGCGTTACCGTTCGCCACCACCGTACGAATGAAAAATAGGAAGGTATGAAAAAAGGTAATAATGGGGGGATTACCTTATCTCACGTTTCATAGCCAGAACAGCGGATTCTATCAGAATATCCAACTGTTCCGGCGAAATGGCTATCTCTTTCTGGTGAAGCCATTCCGTGACTCTATCAAGAACAAACTGCTTTTTGTCAGCATTGTCCTCAATGGTCTGCTGTGCCGCCCAAACGCAAGCATTGATAAATCCGTTGAGATTGTCGTCAACGTGCTTCTCTACGAACGTGCGCAAAGCAGGCACAATGTAGTATGCCAAAATAGCACCTATGATGATGGCAATTATCCGGCAGATTTCAAATATCATCTCGTTCATTTCCATTGTTGGAGTCTCCTTTCAGTTTGAATATCTTTATCAGCGCACAGGTGACGATCTCGCCCCCAAAAAACCCATAGACACAGGTTGTCAAGGTGTCGTTGGTAACACCCTTAAATGAAGCCCACAAAGCCACACAGGTATATATGAGCAGTGTTCCGATGCTGAATACCACGTATCTGTCCAGGTTCGGTGTCCTGTGTCGTTTGTGCAGTCGCTTATTCTCCATGATGCAACCTCGAAATTTTTCCATCCATGCGCTCGATGCGGTTCGTCAGTTCCCTTGTCTGCTCCTCCAGACGTGTGATGCGGTCTCCGAATGAATTATGCTTGCGCACCTCATCTGTCAACTGCTCAATCTTCACGTCCGTGACAGCCTGTGCCTTCTCGATCTGCTGTTCAACCTTGCGGTTGCTCGCCAGATTGGTGATTATCACACCAAGAACCGAACAACCACCTGTGATTAGTGCTACGATGATTACGTCAGCCATTTTATTTCTCCTTTTTATTCCTTCTTATTTTCTTTCAATTCCTTTTATATCATATAAGACTCTTGTTCTGCTGGTGTTAGTTAACTGTAAATAATCATTATCTTCAATAGTAACTATCTCCAAATTAAATGTAATTCTGGTATTTGAGGGAAATGCGAGATATGTCCAATTTTCACCTCCGTCGTCATAATATAACCAAAAATCAGCACATTCAATATCATCATCATTTACTATGCTAATAGCATGAATCCAAAATCCAGAACAGTCGCCTCTATCTATGCAAACTTTGTTAGTCGTATCAGGCTCCACAACCACGCTCCGGGCATTATATATGCGACTATATTCATTATTTAAAACAGTCGCATCAATTTTTTCCTGGGCTATATTCTCAGCTTCTCTCGGAATTAACTCTGCAATACTCAATACATCTTCCAGAGTAGCCAAAGAGCCTTGATTGAACGTCACCTCAACAGTATCGCCATTGGTTGACACGACATTCAATCCTTTAAGCAGAGAGAGTGACGAGGGTGTGATGGTGGTTATTACGGGGGTGGCGAGGTAGTATGCTATCTTGCAATCTGAATAAGCGGCAATAAACGCCGACTTACTCGTGTAACGACTGTCTTGAATATAGAATGAGGGGTACGATGCCATATAAAACTTGCCATCAACAAAAAAAGCCGCACTTCTATATCCTCCAAATTCAGCCATATTGCAAATAGGCTCATGTTCACCATCGTCTATGTTATAAGCATCTGCTACATCCATAGTGATATAATTCTTACCACCATACGTGCCATAAGACCACGAATTATCAACGCTTAAAATCGCCCTATCCACCACCAACCTACCATTTGTCAAATCAAGCGTACCGCCGTATACGGTTGTGGGGAGGGTGGTTGTATACGTCTGTGAGGTTGTCGGAGAGGTTTGTGCATCTGCTACCGTCACATCCACGCTGTCAAGACCTCTTATAGGCCTTATATTTGATGGACTCGGTGTACCACTTCCGCTTTGTATCGGTTCAATGTTTACTGTCGTTTGCTTGGAGAGCTGTTCCGCTCTGCTTTCAAACACTGCAGGATTACCGCTGACAGTCACGTCTTCAAACACCAACTCGTCCAACGCTTCCCCGACTGCGACCACTCTGTTGTCAATGCCATCAATCGCATTGTTTATCTTGTTCAAGTTAGTCGCATTTATCGGGGTATCTTTAGACTGTGTCCGATTGTGCCACGTCCAATTCTCAAATAACTTTTGCCAATTAAAAGCCATTTTTCAGCCCTCCTTATGACTCATATGATACTTTTAACTCATCATACAGAGCAGTCACACCCTTCAGCCGTCTGCTCATGATATATACAGCCGTCTCATTGTACTCACAAGCTGCAATGTCGCCAAGTGTCATGAACGGCAGCCCTACAACCTTGGCATTAGCATTGTAGACCTCGATCTCCGTCAAGATTGCCCCTATCTTGTTTCCGATCTCGTCATAGTCGCTCAAGCTCATGTCATAATTCTCAATGAACGGATTGTCTCTCAGTTCGTAGTATATGCGCTCGTTGATGTCCGGCCAAGGCGGATAGTGTGAGAAGTTAACCTCACGAACCATGACTCCGCCTTTGTAGATCCGCACACCTTTGAACTTCACAGGGTCTGCTGTCCTCTTGTAGTTTATCTCCACGATACTGTCGTTGGTGACAAATAACTGATTGTTCGTCCGGCTGTTACTGTCCTCTCCTGGATAAATATCTTCGGCCGGGAACAGATTGTCAGAAGGATATCCAGCACCGCCGACAGGAATAAAGCTTTTAAGCTCTACAAGCTGAGGATTGCCGTATCTGTCTACATTAAAGAACATACCGTTCAGTTCGGCATATGCTCCTATCAGTTCCCTCGGTGTAGTCGTGAATGATACCCCTGAAGAGAGTGCTTTTTCATACAATGTATTAGTGTTATGCTGTTCGAGCATATTCGACACATCGCACTGCCTATTCTCGACAACCTCACTCTGTCCGCTTGGAGCCGATGTCACTTCCTTGGTGATGTAATATGCCAGCGGAGTCATGAAGTTATACACCGCTGTCGAGTTCGGGAAGGGCTGTCCGTCTCCGCCGTTTATCCTTATGTCGCTTGCCGAGCAGTTGCTCTTGATGAAGTTCTCGAGGTTGCTCAGGACAGAAGAGTCTGAACTGTTGTAAACATTCCCTTGCCCGTCCAGAATATTACCCTTGAACAATGCCTGCCGTATCTCTGCGATGACTCTGTCGGCTATGCCCTTCGGATAGTCCTTGACCTTCATCTCCATGTAGTCGCCTGCCGGGAATTGCCAATATACGCTTTGGTCATCAATCGCAACGCATATCTTATACTTGGCAACTGCATAGGCCACCGTAACAGGCTGATCCCATGTACCTTGAAAAGTGAAGCTCTGCTGACTCGAAAAGATTGACGTTGCAGGATTCGCTATCAGATGATAATAGAATCTCGTTCCGCCCTTCTTCAGCGAACCACCTTCTGCCACGATCTCGGGCTCTGGCTTGCCGGTATTGATATAGAACAGGCCCTCATCTATATACTTGCGATCTCTCGGCTGGTAGTTCAAGTCCGTGACCAAAGGAACTATCGGGTCAGCCATATTTATTGTGCCACCGGCTGACGTTCCCTTCCTCGCCACTACTTCCTTGCGTGACGATCCTTCCGTCGTGGTCGTGATGGTCACGCTCTTTACTATCGAGATCGTAAACCGACCATTTGAATCGATAGCAGAAGGCTCTGAGAAGTTTGTGCTCGCTATGGCATTTCTGATGGCTGCATAAGCCGTATACCAGTCATGATTAAACTGAGGGTTATTGCTTCCATCGGCATTCCACATCGATACCAACTGCCGGATGCCGTATTTTTCCTCAAGGTCGTAAATAATCCTTGTCGAAAATGAAGCATCCTCGAAGGTCTTCTTTACGAACTCATATGACAGACCGCTACTATAGTTTTCGATGCTGAACCGGCCTGTCGAGATAACGACCGTCTCCGTCAAAGTCCCTCCGGGGAATGCCGCTGTATAGGTCGCATCATCGAAACTGTTGACAAATGTCACGTCTCTGCTGATGGTGTACTTCTCACCACCGAACTGTATATCTGTCGCCGGCGTGACGTATGTATCAAGCACGTCACCGATGGAGCTGACGGAAGAGCTCAAGATATCTATTTTTTCATCCAGAGCCTTGCTATAAAGCTTGTCATAAGCCTTAACGGTACGAGTGTTATTTTTATCGACCACTGCAGGACACGATTCAACCTTGAACACACCCAAAGGGAGAAGCTCTACAGGGTAGATATTACATGTGGTGTCAAAATGCTCTCCATCGGATTCAACGTCCGAAGCATCAACTGATCCGTTCTTGCCGGAGATAGTCGCTTTCAGGCTTGCACAGTTGGCATCCATGTTGATGAGTGTCTGTGTCTGAAGGCTTCCACCTTCGGGAATCGTCAGAACAACCGACTCTGCTCCGCTGATGACAGAAGCGTTGGAATTGTATTGTCTGATCGTCAGCCTGTAGGATTCATCATCGTAGGGCTCTGTGTCTGTGTTCAGGATAATCAGATTCAGGTCAAGCACGTAGCGACCTGGTTTATTCACAGGCTTAAAATTGTAAGAAGGACTGTACGATGCTTTGTAAGTAACAGGAGTGACAATACTTATCTGCTGATTCTGATAAGTCGGAGGCAGGACCGCAACAACTTGATTTGTCCGTGAGTCAATAGATGCGGTTATATCCACATCGACATTGCCCCAAAGATAATTCCTGTGCTCATTGATTTTGAAATACAGCTGACCGCCATCTATCATCGTGTTGGGTGTGATGTATGTATAAGTCCCGGTCCGCTGTCTTATCTGCTTTTCCCAGATGATGTAATACTCTTGCGCTTCAGGATCCCATTTCCTGCCTTTGTTGACGTAGGTCTCCCATTCGTAGTTATAACTGAACACCTTCGGACCATGTCCGTAATATCTCTCGAGGTCTTGGTTCTCAAGCTGGTTGATGGCCTGCTCCACATACGGCTTTAACCTCTCGGCATTGTTCGACAGCCTGTCACCACCGAACAAACTATTCGCATGAACGAACACAGGGTCATCCTGCGTAGTTCTGACGTAGTGATAAGCGGTGAACCATTTGCCGACTATGTCCATGTTCCCGATCGGCGAGGACTTGAACACATCAAACTTGATGGCAGATGCGTTCGCCGTGTTCAGCTTGAAGGCATCGCCACTCATGAGGCTCTCTTCAAGTTCAAGGCTCTCGCTGACTATATCCGTGTTGCCAAGCTTGTAACCGCCATCAGCAACGTCAAACTGTACGTACAGACCGCCGATGTGATCGTCCTTAAGGTATTCTTCTATTGTTCCGGCTGATAATGCTAACATTTATCAATACTCCGTCAATTTGATTGAGGTCGCTTCGTACCAGATGGTATTGTTGAAGGTCTTCTTGTGTGCAAAAACAGGATCGTCTATCCTAAACAGGCCAGAACGATATTCATTATCCAGGTCGTTCCAGTAAATGACCGTCACCTTGGAGAGTTTCTGCAGATACTGAACGACAAGTGCGTGTTCTGCCTGCGAGTGCTCTCGGATGGTGAACTGTATCTCCGTCCTGTAGTGCATAGATTCATACACATGCCCCACACCGTCTATATCATCGTGCTGTGCTAATATTTTTCGCTTGTAGGGAGTACACCTCCATGAAGTCCTGTCCATCAAACTTATTGGAAGCGGTACTCCCTCAATCATAATCAAATAATCATTCATACAATCCACCGCCTGTTCTTATACGATGATTTTTATTTGCTTCTACTGTCACAGCCACCAGCGCATCCTCTTTGACATTTGCATTGACATTCAGAACAAACTCAGAGAGACCTTTTTCTATGGATCTGCTGATTACATCCGCCATTGATGCAGAATCCATACCGGAAGGAGTCGTCACAGGAGCATAAGCGGCATTTGCTGTTTCTGCCATCGTATTGCTGACAGCGTCAAGTATCTCTTGCGAGTGAGAATTAAATCCTATAAGATAACCTTCGGAGCTATATGCGCCAATCTCTTCAAATTTCTTTGAAGGGCTCTTGATCTCCAGCTCCGTCTTTGCCGCCTTAACTGCTTCTGCAGCCATCAGCTTGATAGTCGCTAATATCTCACCCTGTCCGGACTTGATACCCTCGACAATACCCGCTGTGATATTTTTTCCGATAGGCTCAAACTGTTTTTTACCCATCGCATTATCAGCGGTTCGGACAGCCTCTTCTCCGACCTTCTGAATAGCCGCATTGACATCGGGAGCCTTGCTCTCTATGCCCTGCTTTGTGGAGTCCATAGCCGTCTCACCGGTCTTTGTAAAGTCCTTCGCTTTGTTAGTGGTTGCCTCCTGCGCATCTTCCACAGTGGTCTCTGCAGCGGTGACTACTTCATTAGCTTTCGCTTCATGGCCTTCAACTATACCCTGAACAAATGATTCACCGGCATTTGTACCGGCATCAAGGTAAGTATTGACGATATCAGCCGTTGCATCTGCCTTTAACTGCAAAGCCTCGTTATACTGCGCCACATATCCGGTCAGATCATCCATATTCAACAGAGCTTTGATATATCCGTTGCCCTGCGGTCCCATCTGCGCTAACTGCTCAAGGAGTGCATCGCCCTGTCCGCCGATCTGATCAGCAAGAGCGGAGAAATTGTTTTCCCATTCAGTCAATCCCTCAATCTGGCTCTCGAGGTTGCTCTGAAGTTCCTGAGCAGTAACCTTTGTACCTTCATTAAACTGGTCAAAAAGGCTTATCTGACTCTCAATAGAGCTGTTGACAGCCTCAACAAAATCCTCCAGCTCATCCTCTGACATCTTGAGCTGTTCAAATCCGCTCGTAGCGCCTGCTGCAGCATCACCGCTTGCAGTAGTCGCAGCTGCGTTTTCCGCAATCTTCTGCGTGAGAATCTGTTCTTCTTCGGAGAGGTCCGCTGTGGCGGCATCGAGTGCACTGATCTCGCCTTTTGTCTCCGCTACAGCGTGACCAGCTTCAAGGAATGCATCTCTTGCAATGAGAGTTGCCTCTGTACTTGCTTCAAGGTCTCCATTCCATGTACTCTGTATCTCTGCCAGCCGTTCCTCTTCATCAGCAAATTGTACTTTTGCCTCAGCAAAAGCCGCCTCTTTTTCTGTCAGATCCGGAAGGAGCTTCTCTCTTTGTATATCAAGGTCAAGCTTCTGCTTTGCAATCTCTGTGAGCCGCTCTTGTGCAGCTTCAGCGTATGCCTGTGACTGCATCGCTTCAATGTTTGACTTGATAGCATCGGTGCTCATGTTCAGAGCGCCGGTATGCTCATTTATTGACAGGTTCAGACCAGGATAAGCGGCATTCAATTCACTTATGATAGATGTCTGCTGTGCTATTGCTTCGGAGAATCCAGGAGCGCTGGAGTCCTGATACTGTGTATTGAGGCTGATAAGTTCATCAACAAGCCTATCACAGGCCGCACCCTGAGCATCAAGATCAGATATACTCTGTTCGTATGCCTGTTTGGATTCATTGACAGAGGCTGTGAGCTTACGTGTCTCTGCGATCAGCGGAGTGGTCTGCTTGTTAAGTTTTAGCTTTTCCTCTCCTGCCTTTGCCACGTTCCTGGCATATGCTACCATCGCATTGCCGGCTATCAAAACGGCTTCAGCTATGGCAACCACAGGATTGACAGCAAGTTCCGCATTGAGCAGTGCTTGCGCCGCCTGTGCGCCCTCTGTGGCTATCTTATATGTGCCCCATGCCTCTATCAGAGTGACAAGGACCGAACCGATTTCATCTGCATTGTCTATCAGCTCAGTAAGTCCATTGACAATCTGGGGCATATGGTCAACAAGGTCATCAACTACATCCGTGATGAGCCTGCTGGCAGATTCTCCGAGCCTGTCAAGGGACACACCAAGGTCACCATTGACAATAGCATCATTAAGCTGTCCGATGGCTTCTGTAGCGCCCTCAACACCATCTTTGAGGGAATCGTCAAAGGCATCATATGTTGAGATTGCCAAACCTTCGAGAGCGCTCTTCAGAATGGTGATTTTACCCTGCAGATTGTCCTGCATGGTGTCCGCCATCTCTTTAGCTACACCGTTGCAATTATCCAGAGCAGATGAAAGCTTCTCCACATCAGATGGAGCAGCATTCATCAGAGCGAGGAAGCCTGACATCGCATTCTTACCAACAATAGCAGATGCGGCAGAGGCTTTCTCGGATTCTGACAGACTACTGAAAGCTACACGACAATCAGCAAGTATGTCTGACAGCTCTCTCATGGATCCATCAGCCTCTGTGGTCTGAATAACCACATCACCCATGGTTTTGCTGTGAATCTTGACCTCGCCATTCAACTCCTGCATGATTCTGCGGAGTGATGTACCAGCCTGTGAGCTTTTGATGCCAGCATTCGCCATCAAGCCTATGGCTTCGGCTGTGTCCTCTACAGAAAATCCCAAAGCGCCGGCAACAGGAGCGCAATACTTGAATGTCTCACCCATCATGGAGACATTTGTATTTGCATTACTCGAAGCCGCCGCAAGGACATCTGCAAAGTGTCCTGCATCCTGTGCCGTAAGCCCGAACGCTGTCAGAGCATCGGTCACAATGTCTGAAGTGGTGGCAAGGTCTTCACCGGATGCCGCCGCCAGACTCATGACACCCTCGATACCGCCTAACATATCCTCTGTCTTCCAGCCAGCCATCGCCATATAGTTCATGGCATCAGCAGCTTGAGAGGCGGAAAACATCGTAGTTGAGCCCATCTCTTTGGCTTTTTCTGTCAGAGCGTCAAGATCTGATCCGGTAGCACCGGAGACAGCCTCCACCTTGCTCATGGATGCCTCAAATTGTGAGCCCATCTCTACACATTCTTTGCTTATATCCGTAATGCCTCTAACGAGTTTTTCAAGTGCCTGGTGCAATACCTGACCGGCAAATACAGCAAGGGCGGTCTGTCCGAATGACATTGTATCCTGCTCTGCCTCTTTGACCTCATTACCATACTGATCTATACTGTGAGCGGTCTTGTCTGCTGACTTTTCAGCCTCACGCATATATCCATCATTCTTCTGAAGTTCGCTGTCAAGATCCTGCAGTTCGACATTTGCATAATTGAGGCTTGTCTGATATTTGTTAGTAGCGTTCTGTGCCGAGAGATAATCCTTCTGTGCTACGCTTAATTTATTTGACAGATCATTGACTTTTTGCTCCTGCTTGGCTATCTCTTCCGTAGCCTCAGGCATGGTCTGCCTCATCTTGTCGAGGGCCTTCTGCTCTTCCTCATACTCTTTTGTGAGTTTATCAACCTTTTCAGCGGCAGTAGCTTCTTTATTCGTAGCCGCTTCAAGGGCCTGCTCATAGACCTTGACCTTTTGAGCCTGCTGATCATACTGTCTCTGCAATACATTTTGCTTACTCGTCAATGCCTCAAGAGAGTTTGCACTGCTCTTAAACTGTTGTTCAACAGTCTTCATTTCAGACCTTAAAGTTTTCTGGGCAGTGTTGATATTCTGTATTGCCTGTCTATACTGTTGTTCGCCTTCGAGCGCTATTGATACGCTGACTTTATTCTTTCCAGCCATGTCAATCACCTGTCAATTTATAATACATCCAGACTCGCAGCTTGCAGATCCTTCGCTGTCTGGTATACAATCTTATTCGTTTCAAAATTGTATTGAAGCTTCCACACTTCAAATAAATCTTGCCATTTTCCAAAGTACATATGGCGCACTTCGGAAAAGGTCAATCCCATCCTCATACCAATGATGTATATATAATCAAAATCTAACGGGTCCGGGCTTTCGACTTGCGGTCTGTCTGGGAGTTTTTTTTTCCGAACATACACCGGTCATATTCAATGACTACCATCGACCAGAGATCATATATCGGAATCTCTATATTGCGGATGATATCCTCCGGTGCAAGGGTCTCTGCTTCCTTCCCAAGAGCCGCCGCATTTATTTCTATGCCCTCATTGACCATCAAGGGCAGTATTGCGTTCATAGCATGGATATCAAAATGGATCCGCTCATAATCAAAGGTGCCATCCTCTCTGAATATCCTGTTCCCGTTAGAATCAAACTTTGGTCTCATGCCTTTGAGCTTTAGCTCATACTCAAAAAGATTCTGATACTCATTCTGTAATTCCTCTAACACATAGAGGTCACATTTATAGGGATATTTCTTCTTGCCGATTTGCAAGGTGTTGAGTTTTTCCATGATCTGAAACTCCGTAGAATACAAAAAGGAAGCCGTGACCTGTGAGGATACACAAGCCACGGCATTGTAAAGGGGATAAAAGTATATAGGGGGGCAGATTATTCCGCTGTCCTTTCATAGTAGGCGGTGCCATTCACTACAGTGGTGTCACCGGTCAGATAGTAAACGTATGATCCGGATTCTCCGGTTCTTACGTACCAACCTTCAGCTGCAGGATTGTCATCGGCATCGGGAGTTACTTCGGTGTATGTGCCAGGATCAGCAGAGCCACCACCAAACTGGGTAAGGATCCAGTTATAAGCTTCTGCAGCCGTCGTAAAGTTAGGAGATACAATCTTCCATACTCCATCAGATTCCTGTGCTACGGCTTTACCGGAAAGAGTAGGAGTACCGAAGGATATCGAATCACCCTTCGTGGTGTAGTCCTGAGCGCCTTCGGTAAACTTAACCTTGCACAGTACACAAGCCTGATACTTCTTTACGTTGTTCTCGATCTTGTCTACTACAAAACCATAACCAACGTAGGGAGAAGAGTCACCAGCTTTATGGGTAACTGTAGGATTTGAGCCTGTACCGGTTGCTGTGTGTCCGAAAAGGATCGTAGCAGCTATGACAGGGAGCGAGTCGATGGTTGCAGTGATATCTGCATCCGTAAACTCTTTTACGTACTCAGCGAGCACATTGTCAGCATAGAGTGAGCCTTCCTTTGAGTTGGGGGTCACGTTCGTAGCTGTCAACTTGCCACACTGAAAAATCTGGCCTGCTGCATAGGTGTTATCAGCAGTCCAAGGGGCTATGATGGGTTTTGAAAGTCCAAAATATGCCATGATCTTATCCTCCTTGTGAGAATTTAGACTGCCTTCTGTATGTAGAACAGCAGTCGCCTGAGTTGTATCGTGTCTTTTACATCTTCCTCATCCATGAATACCTGGATAGATTCGATGTAGTAATCAAGGCCCCTCAGATAACTCTTGATGGCGGCCTTGTCTGAGAAGTAGTTATAATTCTCCGGTACGTAGTAGCTCAACTGGATAGTGGCTTTTTCGATGACCACATCATTGTCGGCTGCCAGTTCCGGCTCCTCGTTCTCGTAGGTAAACACTGCAAATCTCTGCTCTTTACCCTTGTATACATCCTGTTTGACAGGACATTTGATTATATCTTTAAGAGCTAAAAGCTCGGGATTCAGATTCATTCTGCGCCTACCTTTTCATTGTAAATATCCTGTGTTTTCTTCAAGACTGCGGCCTCGATAGCTTTCGCCGCTCTGTCAAGATATGGCTTTGCGGCTTGATGTGAGTTTCCATGCTCAAGCCACCATGCAATATCATTGTTGGTGAGATTGCGTTTACCGGTACCGCTTTTACGCTTGCCACCCTTTGAGGGCTTACCGTAAACCGCAACTCCCATGATAAAGCCATCATCAATAGATTTGATGCCACCCTTCCAAGGTTTAAAGGAGTTCACCAGCTCTGTCCTTGTGTTATCCTTGATCACAGACCTTGCGCTGTCCTTTACGGATTTCTCAAGCAAAGGAGTACACTCTTCAAGCGCCTCTTTTGCTATCTCTTCAAAATCCGAGTCTAGCAAATCACTCATAAAGTCTGTAGGGATTTCACATTGAAATTTAGCCATCACTCAACCTCTGTACACAGTAGCTCATACTGATGTGTCTTTAAGTTCTTCACAGGATCCTTGATGAGATAGGGGACAGTATTATATATCAGTTTTTGCGGTCTGATACGCTTTGTAACAACCACATTCGGATAATCAACCAGGATCGGGCTACCCGGTCCGATGATCGCCGTTTCGTAGTCGTCTATATCAACCGCCAGCTTGATATCTACGTGCCAGCCCTCATGCTCACCGGTAATCTTGTCGGAGATTTTTACGGACATCTCGGTCGCTGATATCTCTGTCGTAATATCTACAGGCTGTGTGTCAAAACCATCTGCATCGGCTGAGCTGTCTATTGTTGTAATCAATAAAACCTCTTCAAGTCTCATGATCTGTAATCTCCGCATCCCTGCATAGCATTGCGTAGACTCTCATAAGCATCCGTATACCGTCCGCCTTGTCCTTGGTAATCTGCGCTTGCTTTGCAGTATAATTCAACCGCTTTATCAATCAGCGGATCGTCTTTAAATGCTCCTGTCGCATCCTTCACAGCAATACCCGCCATTGTCAGAGCAGACAGGCAGGAATTGATGTCCCTGCCTATCTGTCCGTCAAGCTTATTGTGTGTGATGCGCATCGAGTCTTTTATCATCGCTACGCTATACATAAGCACCCTCCTTTACTGGAGTTCACGCTCGTAGTATGTCGCACTCTCTGATACCTCTGTATCATCACTCAGTACAAAAGAGCCTGCACCGTCAGACTCCCACCAGCCTTCCTCAACAGGGCTCTCGGTTCCCACGGGGGTAACCTCAGTAAACTGCTTGGCCTGTTCGGTGAGGAATGAGGTAATCAGAGCCGATTTATTAGCCCCAGAGATGTCATATCCCAGCTCAAGCGCCAGCACCTTAATTTCCGCCACTGTCATGGAGTTGAGGTCTGATGCTGAGTAGATATCGTCACCGCTGGGGTCTATGAGTTTTTTACCGTCAGCGTTACAAGGCTGTTTTTGTCAACAACTGCACCGTCAACCAGCATGATGCACTTGGTCACCTCATCATCAGTCTCCTCATCGGTATACCTCTTGATGGTGGGGTTCATGTTGGTGTTAAGGAAGTAGTCCTCCATTCTGAAGAGGATGGCAACTACTGTATCAGCTGCAACGGTTCCGCCGGTGTACGCAGGCAGAGCAGAGGTAAACTCTACGTGTCTACCAAACAGAGTATATGCGGGCTTTCCATCAATACCGCTGTCAACCCTTGCAATGGGCTGCTTGTTGCTGTCAACCATGCCGATAACCTGGCTGATAAAGGTTTTCTTGTTCATCAGATAGATAGCATCATCATAACCCTCAGGGAGAGCTGCTTCCATGCCGATGAGATCACTGTACTCAAAAGCATTGCTTTCAGTTACATCCACGTTCTGACCAGATACAACTGTCTCTGCCAGAATACCCTTGGGCTCATGGTAAGTGGTAGCACCACGACCATTGATGATGGCAGCATCAAGAGCTTTTGCCATAGCCTGTGAGATCTGATCAATGAGTGTACGCTCAAAGATGTCGAGAGTCACAACGCTAACCTCAAGAGATACGGCAACCTTAACCTTGAGCTTATTGTAAGCAAAGGTTACGGAACCAACAGCCTTCTGCTGTGTATCGGTGTCGCCTCTCTCAGCAACCCATGATGCGGTGGGCTTTGCGCTGGAAGTGGGAACAACAACACCGCCCTTGTAATAGGTGCGGGTAACGAGTGCCAGGATATTGCCGCTCTTCTCGATCTTCTCAACGATCCTGTTGATAACGGTACGAGGGATAACAGCTCCAACCTCATCAGTCGTGGTAGTCTCGTCATTGTTGCTCATCCTGATCGGAGTGCCCTTCATAACGTAGTTCATAAACTGCTTTCTGTACTCAAGATCATTGTCCTGAGTCTCAACAGATGTCATTGTGGCACCAGCCACGGAAACGGGAGCTTTTGCTGCGCCCTGGAGAGCAACGAGGTCAGACTGTCTCTGTGAGTATGCATCAAACTGTGCGTCAAGGTCATTGACCGCCTGCACTGCCTTGTCATACTCGGCCTGATCGCCGCTCATGAGAGCCTGCACGTCATCAAGGAGTGCGTCTCTCTGTGCTTTGTACTCGTCATAATTCTTGAACATGACTTATTCCTCCTTTAAGTGATAAAAAGGTTAACTGGTTCTGCATCAGCCGGATGCGCTCTTTGCCGTCTTCTCCGGCTTTTTGCAGCGCCGCTTTAGCTTCTGCTTTCTGCTCCTCCGTCAGCAATATGCATTTAGGAGTAGCATTTTGTAATGTGAACGAGTCGGGGGTTTTAGTGTCCCGCTCGGAATCACCGATGATCTCATCAACAAAGCCGTACTTGATAGCCTTGTCTGCATCCATCCAGGTCTCCTCATCCATGAGCTCCAGGAGCTTCTTCGAGGAGAGTCCCGTCTTTTTGCGATAGACGTTAGATGTGGCTTTGTCTGCGTTGTGCAGGATGCCGCTCATCTTGTCCATCTCGTTATGGTCACCAACTGCAAAAGATGACACATTATGGATCATGTACTGTGCGCCTGGTGACATCCTCACTCTGTCAGCTCCACAACAAATAACAGTTGCGGCACTTGCCGCTATTCCGGTCACGTCCGCCACAACTGTCCCTGCGTATGTAGAGAGCTCGTATGATATTTCATTACCCGCCCAAAGGTCACCGCCTCCGGAATTGACCTTGACTGTGATGTCTTCGCCGTTGGCCTCCTTTAGCTCTGCCTTAACCTTTTTGGGGCTTACTGCTTCCACTCCGAACCAGTCGTAAAACTCCTGTTCATCGTTCGGAATGATTGTCCCGTTAATCTCGATTGTCTTCATCGTCTATTCCTCCGTCCGGATTTGCTAATGTTCCGGTGTCTTTTCTCAAGAGCGCTGTGTCACCATGCTCAATAGGTGCCAGATTGAAATAAGAGCGCATCTCGTTCGGTGTCATCACACCACGGTCAACCAACTGCACAAGGTTGAGCTTGGTCGCTATGCTTGCGAATGTCAGTGAAGATGCTTCAAAGACTATCTCGTTACCACATGACCTCTCTCGTCTCGTAAAGAGCTTGCGAGTATACTCACCAGCCATCTGCATGGCGATCGGTGATATGTTTGCCTCGTAGTAGCTCACCCACTCATTTTCTGAGTAGTTTGAGTGAACGATGCGCTCGTTGGTGTTGAAAAATGCATATATGCGCTCTGTCTCTCTGTCTATCTGTGCCGCATTCGGTACAAAGTCATAAGGCTTGATCTGCTGTGCATCCACATTGTTGTTAATGGCTGCAACACCGGTTGCCTTGTTCTGTATGCTCAGATAATTATCTGCAAAGTCCTGTGCTCTCTGTTTGAGGTCATCGTCTCGGATTGCTGAGGTAAACTTTAAAAGCCACTTAATGACAGATGAGTTCTTAATGGCATTCATGATCCCTTGATCAGTGATGCTCACAACATTCATCAGACCAACAAGAGCGTCCTGAGGATTGTCTCCGAAAATGTCATTAAAGAAAAAGTCATCCCTCAAGTGGATAACCTCTGTGTATGGCACCTCTAAAAATTTGCCATTTTGTAGATAGAATTTGAGATACAGTGTCCCGTCTTCGGAGTAGATCGTCTCAACCGATGTGCACGGTATCGGATACAATCCGACAGGCTGTCCGAGTGTATCATACAGGATCAGTGCAAAGGCATTACCATTTAGCTGTAACTGGTTCGCCATCTTCTCCTGGAAGACCTGACCGGTCATGTACTCGTTGGGCTCTTCCAACAAAAAGCGGATTGATGCTCTCGGGTTAACCTTGATGTCCTGCGTTCCATCGGGCTTGTACGTCTTTAGGATGTGCTTTGCCACGATTTTCCCTATAGCCTTTGTCTTCGGCTTGATGCAGGCCCTCACGATGTCCGACTGATATAGTCTGCCGTTCCATTCATAAAAACCATTACCCACATCCGTAATCATTCGCATGATCACTCTGTCTGTGTGCTTATTGCTAAACACGCTTTTTATTCTGTCAAAAAAATTCATCTGTCTATACCTCAGATCAGTGTGCGGTAATCATCCAGATTATCCTCATAACACACATAAGCATCCAACAGACCGGCAAGGCCATCTATTCGCCTTGTAGCGTTCCGACCTTTGCAAGGTTGGATGTTGTCATTTTTATCTCTATCAACCTCAGTGTTGGTGATACACCATTTGAGGATAGGATTGTTGTTGTATACGATCCGCTTTTTAGCAAGGTCAGCACCGAGGCTCTTCATGGGAGCTGACAGAGTCTTTTTACCCTGATGCACAGCCTCCATGACTGAAGCTCCGAAGATGCTTGTCATCTCATCCACAAAATACGTTGCGCTCCATGCGTCATAGCCGACTTTGTAAAGATAGATGTCATACTCGTTTTGTATCTTCTGAAACCACTGAGTCACGTATTTATAATTGACCTTGTTACCAGGAGTCAGCGTCACAAGTCCCTGCTCATGCCACAGATCATACGGGATCTGATCCTCTTTGACCTTCTTCTCCAGCAAATCCTCCGGGAGGAAGTACATTTGAAGCACGTATATATGATCATCCTCAGGCACCTGGAAAATGACCGTTGCATTTGTGAGGTCTGTCGTAGATGACAGATCGACACCACCTATACCGTACCGAGGATGTAACTCTTTTACATCAAATGTCGCTGTGTTATTGATATCATCAAAAGTGAGCCATGCTTCCGTCGATGTCTCTCTGATGTTAAATTCTTTACATACAAGATTCTTCACCAGAGCCGGATTCATCTTTGCACGTTCGACCTTTGCCGCCAGCGTGTCTATGTTCTTAATAGTTCCGAGGCCGGGGTTTGCCTTTTTCCAGCATTTCGGATCAGTCCACTCGGACCGCTTATCCAACTCATAGACAAACGCAAGCCGGTGTTCGTCCTTATACCCGTTTGGATCCTCGTACCCGTTTATCAATCTCGTGGCTTCGTCATACTTCAGGTCGTATATATCCTCTCTGATCGTACCGGCTGTGGATGTAATGAAGATGAGTGGCTGTTCTCTTGCGGCTATACCATCAGCCATGATGTCATACAGTGCTTTGCCGTCCTTCCACTGATGAATCTCATCCATGAGACAGCAGTGCACGTTCAGTCCGTCAAGAGTGTCCTTGTCGGATGCGAGGGGTTTAAAAAAGCCATCGTTGTAAGCATCCGAAGACAGCTCTGCAACGAGTGGCTTTATTTTTTTCCTTAGTGCGGGAGATTTCATCACCATGTGTTTGGCCTCTCCCCATATTATCTTGGCTTGGTCTCGCTTTGATGCGACACCGTATATCTCAGGGCCCGGCTCTCCGTCTCCGATCTGCATATACAGACCTACTCCTGATGCCAGGAGAGATTTGCCGTTTTTCTTTCCGACAATGAGTATAACCTCACGGTACTGCCTGTTGCCGTTTATATCTATAAAGCCAAAGGTTGCAGCAAGAAGTGCTTTTTCCCAGAGTTCCAATCTCACGAGCTTACCGCCCTCTTTGCCTTTGGAGTGATGGCAGAAGTTTTCGAAAAACTCAATAATATGATTGGCCCTTTTCGGTGAGTAAAAATACTCCCCAGGATTCTGCACACAATCAACCAGATGCTTATATGTCTTATAGACCTTATATGAGACTACCTCATCACCCGACTTGATACGCTCCCAATATTTCAAAATCGGATTGTAGTCTTCGGGATATCTGATCATACATCCTCACGGCCTTCAACAAAGTCATCGAAGACATCTTCTTCAACAACCGGCTGTTCTTTGACCTTGGGGAGCATTCCATCAAGCTGCTGCATGATTTTGTTGTATTGCGTTGAAAACTGCACGTACAAATCAGCCTGCGGTCTTTTCCGGTCATACGGATCCTGTGCGCCCTGTTTGAATTTCTCAACATAACCATTCTCGTCAAGATATTCCTCCAGATCATGCATCGATACCCTGATATAAGCGGCCCTCTCAATCAGCCCCTGGGCGATTGCCTGCTTCCTGTCCGGTAAATCCTTGTAAATCTCCGTGAGTCTTTCCTTTTCTTTTTTGATCTTTGTTGATTTTTTTTCAGCCATACTAAAATCCCCTAAAAACGACTAAAAAAAGGGGGGTTATGCGCCCACCCGTGTGTTAGAGCGAGGTTCCCCGCCGGTCTTGGAGCATCGCAAAAATTCTGGCTACCCTGGGGGGGATGCCGCCCTCTGTGGTACCGGGCTGTCTATGTCACGGAGCGAGATCGGCTGACCGGAAGCGTCAAAAGCGCAGAGCGGTTTTATTTTTCCATGTCCGTTGAGGCCGTGACCTTCAAACTCATCATGACATTTGTGACAAACAAGTTCCAAGTTAGCGAAGCAAAGTGAAACTGTTTCATCTTTGATATTGTCTTCTGTAAGTACAATTCGATGATGAACAATCTCACCAAGATTATCGTGACATTCCTGGCAGGTGCCGCCGTCTATCAAACGTCTGTGCTCGATAAAACTCTTCCGGCATTTGATCCAGCGGGCGGAGTTATAAAAGGTCTTGGCCCATGGTTGTGCCATCGGTGTGTCCTCCTGATTGTGAATCTATAAATAAACAAAGACAGGTTTGGTGGCCTGTCTTCGTCTTGAAAGGAGTGATCTGTCTCTTTGTCTCGCTTCGCTGAGTATATCATATCATAAAACATTTTGTTCGGATTGTTCGGATTGTTCGGATTCAGAAATTTTTTGAGATGCGATGTATCCCACGCTGGGCAATATCATGAGCGGTGTTAAAGCGTTTGTCTCCCAGAGCTTCCGAACATTCAAACTCAATCTCACGATACGTTACATTGTTGATGTAATGATATGATAAAACAATTCTCTCCTCATCGGTACAAACCTCCAGCCACTTGATGAGTAGGGATCTGATCTTGGATCCGGATCGGACAAGCGCATCTGCCTTCCGGTCAAGGTCAACTGCTTTGGTAAGGTATTCTTCCTGGTAATCCTTCGGGGATGTCTGCACCTGATCCTTGTCATAGCGGATAGCAGAGCCCTGCGCCATGAGCCGATATGATTCTGCCTCAGCTCGAAGGGATGCGATCTTGCGCCGGTTGGCTCTGGCTTCCTCAAAAGTCTGTCTTACTTTCTTTACATCCATAAGATATCTCCTTGTCTAACTCCTTAATGAGTTCAAGCGTTTCCTCGTTATCACGTTTCATGCGCTCTGTCAGATCCGTTATCTGGTCTTTGATGTTCTGCAAGCTTTTGATGATATCAGTGCTGAGATTGTCTGTTGCCATATGGATCCTCCTTTGTGGTATTGCAATAGTACGGTGTCGGATGGTCAAGGTGCCAGTGCATCATGTCCTTTTGATGGTCGGTCAGCTTGCCATGTACGACATCAGTGAGCTTGATTTCCTTCTTCCAGACTGCGCTTTGTTGCTTCCATTTCTCGTTCATAGTCAGCACCCTTTGTCCTCGTCATTCTTCCAGAGGTTGCGGAGAGCGGGTTCATCATCGCCTCTGTCAATGAGATAGTTTGCGTAGTTCTGGACCATTGCATGCGAGAGAGCGGTCTCAAGGTCGATACCCTCTTTGCGCATGTACTTGTCTACGTATGCTTTGAAGTCTGCATTTGTTTCGTATAATTCGTTCATGAGTTACCTCCTTCCTTAAAGTCATATGGATCTATGTCGCACCATGCGTGTACTGTAAACTGTGCATCATCGGAGAAGCCCTCGACCATCCATCCAAGGCCGTCATCCATCCATGCGGCTATCTGTAGTGCATGGTCGTATATGAAGTTACCGTCACGGCCTGAGACTGTAACAAGTACGTGCCAGTCTTCTGGCGGAAGCTTCTCCTCTGGAGTGTACCAGGTGGCTATCACCTGACGTTCAGTTATTCCTTTCATAATTCCTCACTTTCCTATGGCTCAACCATCTCTGCCCCGCAGTTAGGGCAAAAATCCCATTTGCAGTCCGTTGTGAATCCACTCTCCTCATAGCATTTATCACAATGCCAACATGTAACTTCCCCATAATCATCTATTTCTTCTATCCAATGCCCTGTCTTTGGCTGTGGATTGACGAGTGGCAACTTCTCAATTTCTGATCTAACGTTCCACTTAAAATGTTCTCTTTCAATTACATCAAGTACCGCCTGTCTACTTATGGCATCCTCACAAGGCTCACCTTCTTCCTCATATGATAAATTCTTGATTACGCCAATCGCTGTAAGCATTCCCAGAATTATATCCGGCTTGCTATTATCTATTTCATTCACCTTTGCTAAAATTGCATCAATAATGGCTTGTTTGCTGAACATTTCATTCTTTTTCATAGTTCCCTCACGATCTCATAAATGTGTTCATCTCGATATATTCCATTAGGATCTTTAGTAACTTCATGCAAGTCACTCTCTTACCACCATTCATGTAGCAAAACTTATCATAATGTTTTATAACAGGATTACCACCTATCACACGCCATTCAAGCCTACGATGTGAAAATACAAGATCTTCCATCTTTTCAAATACATCTTTACCGATTATAGGATTTCCTCTGTCAAAGCTATACAGACCGAAATTCAATACTGTATCTGTTTCCGGCTGCACTTGATAAGCAAACCATCCTATGACCTTTTCGGGAATGTGTACGTTTTTTATACCACCATATGATTTGAATTTTTCTGGACTCACAATCGCCCACTGATATTGGTTATCAAACGCCCCTATCTTCGGCAATTCGTGACCATGAGCGTATACCATATACAGGAAATAATCTTCATCATACATAACCTCGGCAAATTTCTTTTCAAGTTCATCTTTGTAAAGTATTGCAGGTTTTAACATTTAATCACCACCTTTTATATATTCTCCAAACTTCGGTATCTCTTTTGATTTCAAAACACTCACCTTTTTCCCATAATTCCGCTGTGACAAGGATTTCTTTATCCATAGCTGGTCTATATAAGATATTGAATAACCTTTTTGCATCATAGTAAGATTCTGTGTAAATATAGAATATAGGTATCATTCCAGATCCTTTCTCATCTCCTCTACTAACAATTTCGCTTTCATCTGCCACAGCTTATCAATGTTCTTGCTTGCGTGTAAGTGCATTGTATCCACCTCTGATAAGTCTTTAGTAACGCAGATTCTGTTTATCTCACCTTTTATGGTATCTACTAAATTAAGCATTTCCTGTGTCTGTACTATCATTTGGTACCTCCTTATCCTCACTTTCTGCCATCTTCAATGCTTTGTCCCCTCAATCCATAGTTTGTAACTTCGCCAATATCTCTTTCTCTGCAAAGTCAATTCCATACATCACATCTTCGTTATCTTTAAGCAATTTGCTATCAGTCTTGACTTCCTTAATTGCTTTGATAACTACATCTGTGATTTCATCAATCGAATAATATCTTTTGCTTGTCATTCCTCATCACTCCTTTTCTGTGGCTCAATTCACTCCAACCCTGACTGCTATCACATCTTCCCACGGTATCTGCTTTGCCTTTTTCTCAAGTTCTTCGTCTGTCCATTCGTCTACTTCTTTCCATCCGTAGTAATTACCACAATCATCATACGGACTATCCTCTTTTTCGTGGTACATATTATCCTTGCCGATTATCAGCGTTTCTATATGCGGTTCGTAGATATTTCCTGCTATACAGCAATAATCGTCATTTATTCCGTCTGTATCTATCCACGCTATTACTCTCATATCGGGATGATTAGCCATAAGTGCTGCTAACTTCTCTGCATAAGCCTTGTTCTGTTCATACTCTTTAATCATTCTTTGTTCCTCACTTTCTACTCTTGCTTTCCAGTTTGCGTGGATCAAAGTCACTTCTACGAATATGGATAAGATATCTCTTGCCATTTACAAAGGTATGTGTACGTATATCTAAACTTTTAGGATTTATCTTCGCATAATACTGTACTGCTTTTCGTAATATCACATCGGCTATGTATTCAGACAATTCGTGTATACTCATTCATTCACTCCTTCTTGTAGATCAAGATCATACGCTTCTTCGTAATGTATGCAAGCAATCCCTATATCTTTTTGTACTTCACACTCCGCTTGACAATTCAAAAAGTCTGTTCCTCTATCGTCATTATTTGCGCACTTTGGACAATAAATACCCAACCATTCATTGATTGCCTTTTCTCTTTCTGCTGTCATTCTTTTACCTCACTTTCCTGTGGTTCAACCTTTCCTGCTTTGTACGGTTCCGGCAACGGCATCCACGCATATACTGTATCCTCTATCCATTTCCCTCGTTCAAAGCAGGACATACCTACAGCTCGCTCTCCATCTTTACCATATACCTCACCATCGTAAGTAGTCATATACCAACCGTCCCCTTCAGGCGACCTCTTGCTAACAGGAATCCACCTTGTCTGCTCTCTCAACTGTTTCAATTCTTTCAGCCATTCTGTAAGTTGCCTAAATTCAAGGCATCCTTGTAAATTTCCATGAGTGCGCTCATACTCGGCATTGCTTGTGTACCTCTCGATTGCTTCATCAAATGTCATTCTTTTACCTCACTTTCCTGTGATTTAACTTTGCACCCCTGTCTTTCCAACAGTTCCAACTTGGCAAGTGCCAACCCGATAGATGTTGCTGTTCCGTATGGCAGGCTTTTCTGTATCATGGCAAAATCTTCTTGCGCCACCTCTGAAAAGTTATCATTCCAATCAAAGGGCTTTTCAATGATTTCTTCGGTCATTTACTCCCCTCACTTTCTGCCTTATCTGCTTCTATGATTGCATCTGCCATTTTAACTGTCATTACATCAACAATATTTACTTCATTACCCGACCAATCATCAATACAATATGAATCTGCTAATAGGTCATCTCTGTCAATCAAATCTCCATGTCCTTTTGGAAGTAGTCTGCCATGTGCAATAACTTGTTCCAAAGTTGGTGTCCGTCCTTTCAACTGTACCGTAGAAATCCGTTGAATATCTCGGAATCGTTTTTCTTCTATATCAATTACTATCTGCATCCTGCACCTCACAATCTATTCAGCGGACAGTTCCGGCAATGGTCGCTCTCGGCCAGCTCACAGCCTTCCGCTTCTTCGTCATAGATATCCGGATACTTGCAGTAATTGTCGCAAAATTCATCTGCCACCTCTTGTATCTGCTTTGTTATGGTCTTTGTCTCCATTGGCTACCTCCTTAATCAATCCCCCAAAACTCTTCCATTTGCTTCTCGTAAGCTGCAGCAGTCATAATGTTTATGTATATTCCGGGTGAATGTTCCACCCATCTCTTTTCGACTGTCTCACGTACCACCTGAGCATCATCCCTCCAGAATCCCATCTGCGTCATGCAGTCCTTAAGAAGCTTCTGAAGGTTGTCTGTGTCGGGCTTTGTATCTCTCCACTCTCCATGCTTGTGACGGCCCTCTATCTGATACAGCCACTTCACATCCAGGATAACCGGCTCCGTGATCCTCATGGCCGGCACATGCTTTGACAGGTGAGCCATGATCTTCGACTTCGCATCTTTCACCTCCGGCGGATCATAAAAGTACGGCTTACCATTTCTGACACCAACCTTGTGCATCTGAGCAGTCGTGGTCGGCGGATTCATCTTCAGTATCAGTTGCATTCCAGACCTCCTTTCGTTTGTTTATGAGTTCGCCCCCCCTATTACCTCTTTATGAGGGTATAGTAAAGGGGTCTTTACACCCCTTTACAGGTATACCCTGTAAAGGGTACAGATGATGGAGCTCTCAGCATCATCCGTTATACAGATAATGAGGCTCTCGACTCCATCATCTGTTATACGGATGATGTGATTTTGATGCTCCCACCATCACCTCATCCGTTATACAGATGATGGGGTTCTAACCCTCATCACCATCATCCGTTACAGATGAGGTTGAATTATAGAACACTATACCCTTCTTTAAGGTGAGCTCAGGGGTCTCTTTTATCCACCTCTCTATGGTAGGTTTTGAGAATCCTTTTTCGTCCTTAAAGTGATCCACAATCTCATCTATGGAAGGATTTGGATTGCCCCACTCGACCTCTGTGACGATGTATTCAATGACACGGGTTATCTTTTTATCCATTCTTCTTTTCTGGGTGTTCCTGCCTTCCTGTTGCTGTTCTTTCCGAGTCCGATTTGTACCTGATGCTCCCCTGGCATGTTCAAGGCCCTTGACCACATAATGCACCGGATAGTTAAATACCAGCTCGATAGGCTCTATGGGCTTAAACTCTCGGAGAGCCGCCTCCATGCGCATGTAGAAAGCATAATCGTGGAGCTCTAAATCTTCATGCTCCGGTACTGTAACCTCAAGGGCTACTCCGTCAGAATCAAAAGGTGATATCTCCAACAGATCGACTATGGCATCGGGATCCCTTGCGAAGACTCCGGATCCTGAAGACCGGTTCTGCGCTGCCGTGTTTTCCCCGGCACTCTTGTTATGATGATGGCAAAATATAACCGTGCATCCCGTGGTGGCTGATACATTATCCAAAGCATTACAAAACTCGGAGACTACTTTTGCGTCGTTCTCATCACCCAGGAGCGTCTTGTAAATCGGGTCCAGTATGAGTACCTTGTATTTGCCCTTTTTGATCTTATGCTTAATTGATGGAATCAGCTCCTTGAACGGTTTAGCCATGCCCCTCAAGGTAAGCGTGTCGAACATTCCGCTAAGCTCTGCAGGATCCATCTCAAGGTTTGCGCATATCTCTCTGAGGCGGTCCGTAAAGGAATCTTTTGAAAGCTCGAAGTTTATGTATAATACCTTGCTTTTGGTGCATAGATGTCCAAGCCAGTGTCCGCCCATAGCTATCTTTATGGCAAGCTCTATCAGCAGGAAACTCTTACCGGCTTTACTTGCTCCGGTTAATATCATCTTGCGTCCCTGGCGGATGATGCCCTCTATCAGCTCCGGTGCTAACGGTGCGTTATAATTCTCATTTGCGAACAAATCCTCCGGGTCCGGCAGATCGTCAAGCTCTGACTGAATCCACTCCTCCCACTCTTCCCAGGAATCAAAACCGATATTAGTATCAACTATATGCTGCCACTTGCCATTACGCTTTATACCCGGAAGCCTTGAAAGCCTTGACGCGTTCTTGTTCTGGGTATCAACCTCAAACTTGTACTGCTTGCATACCGCATACAGCTTGTCTATGCGTTTCTTGTAGATTTCCTCTGTGGGAGCATCAATGCGGACTATGGCATGGAGTGACTTCCCACCGGAATTGACCAGCACCGCCACAGGGAGTCTCATCTCCTTGATGAGTGCACTCTGCATAGATAGTTCCATCTTGTCTGACTCTACGAGGGCATATTTGAAGGATGTGACATTGCTGTTTCTCGTGCCTTTCCCGTCCATGGGATTAAATCTCACCCATGCGCCTGCTGTCGGATCGTAGTCACCTATGGCAGCACAGATATCGTTCTGGTGCTTCTTTAAGTCCTTTAAAAGAGCCTTTACCGGATAAGTCATGCCATATCCTGATGGCTTGTACTTCTTGTCATCATCCTGGAACGATTTCGTAACAATATTAACTTTCTCATTCGGCTCAAAGAGTGCGTCCAAATAGGTAACAATTTCTTTGTATGAGTTGATGTTATCATCAGATTTCTTGTCGATTTGGTCGGGCTCTACCCATCCAAGGTCGAATTTATCTACTCCAATCTCATCGTCCCAGTCCAAAAGACCCATATCACTTGCCGGATCATAACCAAAGTCTTTCGCATACTGTACTATGGTCCCGATCGTGACCGGCTCTGAGGATCCGTTAAAAGTCCGCCACTTCTTCTCACACTCGCCATCCTTGAATCTTGAATCCTGTCTGCTCCATGACTCCCAGAGGGAGCAGGGATATCCCTCAAGTTTGAGAGCCATCCCCACATTAACCCACTGCTGGTAGTCAAGAGATGAACAGGGTATGTGTTCGAGATATTCAGCTATGTTTATTTCGTTACCCATTTGTTAACTCCTCTTTGATTTAGGTACATAAGTCACAGGATCCACGTTATACGGCAGACACCAGTTGTGCATTGCTAAATAGGATATGATCGCCTTTGCATCCTCAAAAGCCCACGTCCCGACATCCTGGAAGCCATACCGCTCAAGTGTCCTGATCTGTTTAGGAGTAGTCATACCGGAGCTGGCACGCTTTATCAGTCTATCAAGGAGCATCGAAGCATATCCCTTGAGCATCTCATCACCGGTATTTATTCCGAATCGTTCAAGAGCCTTTAACTGGTTCTCCGTAGCACTCTCAAACTCCCATGCAAATGTAGGCTCATATTCCAGAAGGTCGTCATCTGCGATTGACATTTCAAACTGCAGCGGATCCACGAGCTTTGCCTTCTTCGCTCTCTGTTCTTTGAGCTGTCTTGCAAGGGCCGCTTCTCTTTGCGCCCTCACATCATCCATAGCCTTCTCAATGGTTTCCTCATCTATAGAAAAGACCTCTCCGGACTCCGCCATCTTTTCATCAATGACCTTTGCCACGTCTTCCTTCTTACATATAAGACATGTGGGCCTGCATAGCTCATGTCTTGATGTCAGCCATAAAAAGTCCAGTATCAAAAGATGGTCCTTGCCTTCACAAAGCCTTGTACCACGTCCAACCATCTGAGTATAAAGGCTCCTGATCTTTGTGGGCCTTAACACCACAATACAGTCCACTGAGGGGCAGTCCCAGCCTTCTGTCAAAAGCATGGAATTGCAAAGGACACCATTTTTAGCCTGGTCAAAATCCGCTAACACCTCAGAGCGGTCTTTTGAGTTTCCATTAACTTCCCATGTCTGCACACCTTTGCTTGCGAGTTTTGCACTAAACTCCTGAGATGTACTGATAAGAGGTAAAAAAGCCACAGTCTTTCTATCTGCATAATTTTTTGCTATAATATCTGCAATCTGATCGAGATACGGGCTTAAAGTGTCTCCCAGGTCACTTGTCGCATAATCACCCTGTTGGGTACGTACTCCGGTCAGGTCTATTTTGAGAGGGATGGTCTGAGCTTTGATCGGGCAAAGATATCCCTCTCTTATAGCCTGAGGGAGCGTATACTCATAAGCGAGAGTCTCAAAAAACTCTCCAAGGTTCTTCATATCTCCCCTGTCGGGGGTGGCTGTCACTCCCAGAACGTTTGCATTGAAATATCCCAAAATCTTCTTGTATGAATCAGACAAAGCGTGATGAGCTTCATCCACAATGATGGAGTCAAACTCATCGGGGCTGTACTCTTCGAGCCGGTTATCACGCTGCAGCGTCTGCACGGATCCCACAACTACGGAATGATCGGTGCCTGCTGCGTGACTGTCTGCTTTCTCCAATGCGGAGGTTATACCGGTGGCCTTCATAAGTTTGTCGGATGCCTGCTCTAAGAGTTCCCCTCTATGAGCCAGAATCAGCACCTTTCCACCTTTATCCACTCTGTTCTCCGTCACTTTTGCAAAACATATAGTCTTGCCGCATCCCGTGGGGAGCACAAGCAATGTATGCTTATGCCCCTCGTTCCACTCATGCTCGACCGCCTTGACCGCTTCACTCTGATATGGTCTTAACGTCATCATATCTTTAGTCCTCTTTTGCGAATAATGTGGCGATCCTGTTTGACTCATTGCCATTGTAGGTCTGGATCTTAACCTTGCATCTACCAGTGGAGCCAACAAGCTTATCCCAGTGCATTGCTGTCTTCTCGCCCTTCTTCTTGAGTCCACATGCCTTGAACAGACTGGAGAGCATTCCCTCCATCTTCTTACAAAGATAATATCTCTCAAATATGAGAGCTGACTTGTCGCCGTCCGTGATCTTGAAGGTGACTATTGCCATCTTACATGCAGGGAGCTTGTCGGATCCGGCATAGGTTGATCTCTCGAAGTTCACGATCTCAAAGTCATAAGTGCCGGCAGGAAGGATAGTATACTCGCTCTCCTTCTCAATCTCGTCATCCCAGTCAAGGAGTTCGTCATCGTTCTCCTCGTCAAACAGAACATCATCGTTTAATCTTTCATCACTCATGGTTAAATTCTCCTTTCTTAACCTTCAAACGGGATTTCCTCTGAATCCCAAGCCTTTTGAATCTTTTTATACATCCCAGGGAAACTCTTAACGAGTTTCGTCTGAAAAGCATCGTCATAATCCTCGATGGATGTATCCTGGCTATAAGGTGCATTCTTTAAAGCACCCACAGCGGCCTCCACATCCCACGCTGTTACATTGTGCTCAAGCATCAGTGCTTTAAGCTCCGGAATGATCTTTAATCCGTTAGTCCACTTTGCCCTCGCATCCACCTGATCGGGAGTGTATGTCTTTGCGACATTTGTTATGTCCTCTTTAGGCTCTTCCTTTTTAGGTTCTTCCTTTTCGGGCTCCGGTTCTTTGACCTTCGACACCGGTACGGGATCCCCGAACAGATACTTGTTAAGTTCGTTATAGTTGAGATCCATCATACTCGGCATCCCGTGGCGGTTTTTCGCATCCCATGTAGGTGTATGCTCGGTGTATATCACCCTCTTACCACCTTTGGCCTTCTTGCTCTTTGTCTTGGAGTCCTCGACTACAAGTGTTCTATAATTCCCGAAGAGCACCGCATCAGCCCATTCCTTAAGCTGAGCCTTAACCTGTTTTGACTGAAGCTTAAGCTCCCACCTGTCAAATGCTCCCATCTCCTCAGGAAGCTCCTGCTTACGCATCAGGGCATGAGCCAGGAGCACAACATTGACTCCTTTTTCTATAAGCTTATCCAGGCGGATCAGAAGCTTATTAAACTCCGCATGAACAAACTGTGAACCCTTGCCATAATCCAGCGTGAGGATATTATCGGTGTGGTGCTTTGTATTCAGCATGTTTATACATGCCTGCTCTGCCCAATCTGTGGTATCGATCACCAGTGTCTGACACGCTCCGGGAGACTGCTCCAGGATATAATCCACAGCCTTTAAGATATTGTTCCACTCGGAATAA